>Ga0302267_10000809_pt1 | contig 41353 bp, 25 predicted proteins | sample III_Bog_E1_3_FD_194555 | JGI IMG/M metagenome (GOLD analysis project Ga0302267, IMG submission 194555) | Peat permafrost microbial communities from Stordalen Mire near Abisko, Sweden - III_Bog_E1_3 | ecosystem: Environmental > Terrestrial > Soil > Wetlands > Peat | place: Sweden: Abisko...
GCGTGTTCTTCGGCGGTGACGGAAAGCGGCGCGAGTGGGCGACCCTTCGGCATCGGACTTCCTCCCACTCTATCCGATGCCCAAGACGTTTGTGTTTATGATATTTATTTCAGAAACAGGACACTAGGCGCGGATCACTTCGATGCCCGCCGAGACCAGTGTTTGCATCTCCTCGTCGCTGCACTGGTCGTCGGTAATCACCGTGTGGATGGCTGAGGTTGGAACGATCGTCGCCAGGCAGCGGCGGCTGAACTTGGTGGAATCGCAGACGGCCACCACACGCGCAGCGGCGTGCACCATGGCGCGGTTCACCCGCGACTCAAGAACGTTAGGCGTGGTAACTCCCAGTTTGAGATCGAATCCATCCACGCCGAGAAACAGAATGTCGGCATGCATCTCGCGCAACGTGTCCTCGGCCAAAGGCCCCACCAGGGAAAACGAGTTCTTGCGCAGCGTTCCCCCGGTGAGAATCACTTCAAAGTCCGTTCCCGCCAATTCATTGGCGATATTGACGGCATTGGTGATGACCGTAAGGTGCGAAATGCGGCGTAGTTCGCGGGCAAGGGCCGTGGTTGTGGAGCCGGAATCCAGAATGATGCACTGGCCTTCTTTCACAAGCGATGCAGCCGCGACGGCGATGCGCTGTTTCTCCTTGAACTGCTTCTGCTCTTTTTCGTGCAAAGAAGGGTCGAACAACGCGCTGCCCTGCGGAGAGAGCGCACCCCCGTGGGTACGCTGTACCAGTCCCTTGGACTCAAGATAGTCGAGATCCTTGCGAATGGTAATGCGGGAGATGCCGAGCGCGTCGGAAAGCTCCGAGACCAGGATGCGGCCATCGCGCTGAATCAGGTTGAGCATGTGCTGATGGCGCTCGCCGATCAGCATATCGTTTCCACTCTTTGTATTGGATCCCATGGTTACCATTCCTGTTCTTGGTTTCTTAGCCTACGCGCAGGTTCCTGTGATTACGGCTGCCGCCCCGCCGGTCCATCCAAAACCGGAGAGGACTTGCCTTCCGCGGTTTTCCCCGGTCCGCCTTCGAGGTCGAAGACGATCACTTCGTTGCTGCCCTTCCTGAGCCACACGCCGGGAAGATAGAGAGTCTTCTGCGGACCAATCTCCCATAGTCGCCCCAGCTCATGACCGTTCACCCAGACGAAGCCTTTGGTGAACTTCTCGGTATCGAGGAAAGTATCCCCGGTCTTGTCGAGATTGAAGGTACCGCGATAAAAGCAAGGTCCGGAGCACGCGGCATCGGAAAAACTCAACTTGTCCGTGTCCTTCATGGGCAGAGGGTAGATTTGCCAGCCCGTGAGCGGCTTGCCAGCCAGTGTGACCTGTTTGGTAATGCCCTTGCGCTCGTTGCGCATCGCTTCGGTGAAGTTGATGCGGCCACCGTTCTCGACCAGAATGTCGAGGCGCGTGTTCGGCTCTTTCAGATCGACGGTCAGGCGATCCTGCTCCAAACGCCGGTCGAGCGTCCCAATCAGGACGCCATTCGCATAGATCTTTGCGTAATCGTGCAACTGGTCCAGAACCAGTGCGCCGTGCGTGGGCTCGGCGACCACGGTGCGATAGAGGATGTAACCGTAGGCCTGATCGAGGTCCTCCATGCTCTCGACCTGCGTCGACTCCACCGGCCGCGGCAGCGCTTGCCAAAGAGAGGCGGACGCATCCAGGTGAAACGCGGGCACGGCGATGGTGGGTTCCGTCGCAGGAACGGGCGGAGGAGTAACTCCCGTGGCCTTCGCGATGGTCTCGCGGTACAAGGCGTACTTGGGCGTTGTCCGGCCACTCTCATCGAGCGGCGCGTCGTAGTCGTAGCTGGTTACGGTGGGCTGGTATTTCTTTCCTTCGATGTTGGCGCCATTCATCCAGCCAAAGCTGGTGCCGCCGTTAAACATGTAGAGGCTCACGGAGTACCCCTGAGAAAGCATCCACCCCAGCTCATCGGCCTCTTCGTGTTGCTGCGTGGCGTTGGTGGTGTGGTGTTTTTCACCCCAGTGGTCGAACCATCCGGCCCAATATTCACCGGACATGAAAGGCCCCTCGGGACGCAGCTTGTGCAGCAACGCGAAACCATCCTTTGCCTCGCCGCGTCCGAAGTTGATGACCGCGGGCAACTCGGGAAGCGATCCGTCGGGAACCTCCTCGGGGCCGTCCGCCGTATAGAGAAGCGCCTTGTTGAAGCCGGCATCCAGAAGCGCCTGATGGATCTGCTCCATGTAGGCGTGGTCTTTGCCGAACGAGCCATATTCGTTCTCCACCTGCACGGCCAGGATGGGGCCGCCATTGCCCACTTGCAGCGGAGCAAGCTCCTTGCCCAGGCGCATCAGCCAGCGTCGGGCCGGCTCCATGTACTTCGGGTCGCTGCTTCTCACCACAATATCGTGCTGCTTCAGCAGCCACGCCGGATAACCGCCCCACTCCCACTCCGCGCAAACATACGGGCCGGGGCGCAGGATCACGTAGAGGCCCTCGCTCTGCGCCTCGCGAATGAACTCCGCCACGTCATGCTGGCCGGTGAAGTCAAAGACGCCGGGCCGCTCTTCATGCTCGTTCCAGAAGGCATAGGCGGTGACGGTGTTCAGACCCATGGCCTTGGCCATGCGCAGCCGCGCGCGCCAGTAAGCGCGGGGAATACGCGCCGAGTGCATTTCCCCGGAGATGATCTGAAATGGTTTGCCATCGAGAGCAAACTTTCCGTTCTCCACGCGAAATGTGTGGGGCGTGGCGTTGGAGACGGGAGCGGCGTATGCACGCAGAGAAACGCCATAGAGCGCCAGAAGGACGAAAGCGAAGAGCAGCTTGATTGAGTTCTTCATCGAGAAAGATTGCCCCTAGTGAAGTGGGCCATGGCTCCTTTTCAGTTAGGCAAAAAAACAAAAAGAACAGCTTAGAAAGAGGTTTCCCTGGAACACTGCGCGACGAACTCCTCATAGGTCAGAGGGGCCGGTCCGATCTGTTCCAGCACGATGTCAAAATCAAACGACTCATGCGGCGCCAGCACAGGTGCCTGGCGATTCACCAGCGCGCTGGCCAGAGTGCCCCGCGGCGCAACCGTTGGTTCAAAGGCTACGGCATACTGGAGCGGCAGCGACTCATCCTCGGGCCAGCCGCCAAAACAAAGCCAGAGGCCAAGGAAGGGAAGCAGGCGCGGATCGAACCGCAGGCATATACCTTGCCCGTATCGCGCGCGGTACAGTCCGCACCATCCAGCATGCAATCGGTCAGTGTAGAGCATCTCCGCCGTGCCCGCGGAGACAGCCTCCACGCGGCTCAAATCCACGGCGGAGCCCGCACCGCCGGGCTTTGGCCAGTCAATCGTCGCACCCGGAGCTCCTACCCGATCGTGCCGGGATGACTCGAGCCGCACCGTGGATACTTCGGGAGGCAGAACGATCCGATCTCCGCGATCGATGGCGAGAAGAGGATGCAACGCATAGAGGAAAGGAACGGGCGCATCTGTCTGGTTGCGGATGCTGGAGTGAATTTCCAGTGCCGACGCGTGAAGGCTTAGGCGCTTTTCAAAGTGCAGCGGCCGGCTGTAGCCAGTGGCCGCCATCCGAAGGGAGTCGCAGTCGGACGCACTGACGGCCCAGGGCAGTCTCCAGAAGTCTCCATGGTCGGGCACCGGGCCGCCGGGCGTTTCCTCGCCGCAGGCGCCCACGCTGGGAAGACACTCATCAATGCCTGCACAGGCGGAGTTTTCAAAGCGATCCCATGGATCGAGCCGAGCTGGACGGCGATACGACTCCCGCGGTTGCAGAAGATACTCGGCCTTCGCATCCGCATCGCAGAACGACGCAATCCTGCCGCCTTCTTCAGGCACCACGCGCACGCGCAGACTGCCGTTGCACAGCGGGATACCGGCAGTGGTTGGATCGTTCGCAACGCTCATCGGTCGTGGCTCCTCTTTCAGCCGGCCTGGGCAAGAAACTCCCGCACCCAACCGGGATTGCGAAAAGACTCCGTGCCGCCGGGAAGCAGGGTCGAGAGTGCGGTCAGTTAGCCAATTCGTTGCTACCATCCCGCTTTTCGCATGCTTTTCGCATGCATCGGCTACGCCATTGCAAGGATGGACGAAATGATAGCATATAAAAAAACCAATAACGCAATAAGAAGAACACGTGAAGTGCAAGACTGCTTTCGCATCGAAATTATTCCCTAGTGGCACTGTGGAATTGCGCCAATCACTCCCCTTCACTCGGCTCTGCCGGAGGTTTGTGGCCGGTAACGTAGTGCTCTGTCCCCGTTTCGTTCTCAAGGAAAAATGGGGGAGAAACCATGTAATGATCATGAATCCCCCTTGACTTCTTCTTTTTGCTGCGATATGTTTCGTTATCTTTTGTTTACGCCTGTTGGCGGCACCATACACTTCCGCTCATCGTGATCGCCAGGCATCGCCAACGCATGATTCCCTGATTCCACCGAGTTTACAGGTCGGAAAAGACAATCGGAGCCTGTCTCCCTGCCGGGAACCAGGCTGATCAGCTTCGGAGGCAATATGCAATCTTTGATTCAAAAGGCCTTTCTTTTTGCACTGATTGTAATCACGACAACCTGGATTTCTGGAGTGTGTCGAGCCCAGGAGTACCGTGCGACCATCACCGGTACGGTGACCGATGCGGCCAGGGCGGTTATACCCAACGCACCTGTCACAGTGCGCAACCTGGATACCAATGAGGTGATCCAGGCCAGGACCAGCGCCGTTGGCGTCTACACGGTTCCCTATCTGCATCCTGGTCAACGGATGGAGGTCACTGTCGAGGCTACCGGCTTCAAGAAAACGACTCATCCGGCCGTGGTGCTCAGCATTTCACAATCCCTCACCATGGACTTTTCCCTTCAGGTGGGCAACGCGGCCGTGGAGAGCGTGACGGTCACCGCCAGCGCGGCCCAGGTCGCGCTCGATTCTGAAACAGCCGACCGCGGCACGGTGGTCGACAACAAGACCATCACCGAGCTGCCCGTCGACGGGCGCAATCCTCTTGCGCTGCTCGATGCGGTGGCGGGTGTGACCAACGAAAACGGCCCCGGTTCGCAGGGTCCTCCCACTGACGCTTACAACGCCTCCTTCTATACCATCAATGGCGGAGCGGCGCAGAACACCGAGTACACCATCGACGGCCAGCCCGACAATTCGATTCCCTGGTGGTCCAGCGGTCCTTCGGCCATCCCCTCCATCGACGCTATCCAGGAGTTCAAAGTCATCACCAATCCCTACGACGCGCAGTTCGGGCGCACCTCGGGCGGCGTGGTCAGCATGGAACTCAAGTCCGGCACCAACAGCATTCACGGCACAGCCTATGAATTCGCCAAGCGCGGCTATATGGATGCGAATACCTGGGTCAATAACAACCAGGGCGTGAGCCGTCCCGCACATACTGAAGACCAGTTCGGCGCTGAAGTGGGCGGTCCGGTCCGCATTCCTTTTCTCTACAACGGCCGCGACAAAACTTTCTTCATGTTCAACGCGGAGTTCCTTCGCCAGAAGCTTCCCCAGTACGGCCTCTACGACGTTCCCAATGCGGCATGGGTGCAGGGCGACTTTTCCGGCTTTACGGATAGCAACGGCGATCTTTATCCCGTCTACGATGTCAACACGGCAAACGCAGGCAATAGTTATGCCCGCAGCATCTTCCAGACCGTGAATACAGGGGCTGCGACTTGCGGCAATGCGCAAGGATACAACTGCGTGCCGACCAACCGCTTCAATCCGATTGCGGTCAAAATTGTCAACATGGCCATAGCGGCCATGACGCCCACTCCGAACGCGATTGGCGGCGCGCAGCCCTGGGAGAACATCTGGATCAACAGGCAGCCCCACAACGCCACCATGAATAACTACATCGCCAAGGTGGACCAGGTCATCGGCGCCAAAGATCGTTTGTCCATCAATTACATCCACGACGATAACGTCAACAGTTTCCTGTACACACCCGCCGGGGTTCCCTGGGCGAACGGCGAAGACTTCCAGGAAAACCACCAGAACGCGGGCATCGACTGGATTCATACCCAGCGCGCAAACCTGCTCTTTGACGTGCATACCAGCTATCAGCGCTATTGGAGATCGGACGGCGAGCCACAGACCTGGGGCTACGATACCTCGCAGTTGGGCTGGTCCTCCGCATTCATCAACTCACTCCCTCTGACCAAGGGCTTCCCGCAGATCACATGGTCCATGCAAGAGCCCTATTCAGCTCAGGGGCAAGGGTACGGAAGCTGGCCGCTCATGTCCAGGGATCGCTATATGATTCCGGACGATACCTTCAGCCTTGCGCCGACCGTGACCTGGAACAAGCAGAAGCACTCCCTTCGCGCCGGAATCGACCTGCGCACCACCCACACCTCGGAAGACACCAACTGGACCAACGTCATGGAAATCGGTTCCAATGGCGAGGCAACCCAGGAGTATTGGGATGCCGGCAGTTACGACGACGGAGCCCAATTGCCCAGCGGCATGAATAGCGCGGGAGTCAGCGGAAACGCATTTCTGGACTTCCTGCTCGGCCAGCCCAACAGTGTAAGCGTGCAGAACCAATTGACTCCCACTTACACATGGCACTATATCGCGCCCTGGGTACAGGATGACTGGAAGGTAACTTCCAGGTTGACCTTGAATCTCGGCTTCCGTTATGACCTGGCAGGTGCACCCACGGCGCGTCATAACTGGCTGAGCACCGGCTTCAACCTGAACGCGGCCAACCCGCTGGATGCGGCTGGATTCGACGCTCAATTTCCCAACCTGGCCAACGGCAAACTGATGGGCGGCTACACCTTCGCCACCTCCGGAAGCCGTTCAGCCGCGTGGAACACGGACTATACCAAGTTTCAGCCGCGCCTTGGGTTTGCCTGGTCGATCCGCAATACCACCGTTCTTCGCGGCGGCGCCGGACGTTTGGTGCAGGCACAAATGGGCGATCAACCTTCGGGAGTCGGATTCTCGCAGGCTCCGAACTTCGTCAACACGCTCAATGGCGGAGAAACCTATGTCAACTCGAGCACCCCGGACGGCATGCTCAGCAACCCCTTCGCCAACCAGGTTTCGTCCAGCACCAATGCCTACGGCATTCCCGCGATTCCCGGAGCCTCCCAGGGCCTGGAGACCAATGTCGGACTAGGCGCCAGCTTCTTCAATCCCAACCACAAGTGGCCCTATGTCTATCAGTACTCGCTGGGATTGCAGCAGGCCATCGGGGCTACAAGCAAACTGGAAGTCAGCTATGTGGGCAGCAGCAGCAGGGCCGGGGATGAATCCAGCCCCAACCTGGCGATGAACGAAACTTTGCGCGCTTCATGCAATGACCTGCTCGGTACGGCAGAGAATCCGGAACCGCGCATGAATTGTCAAAAGAGAGTTACCAATCCTCTCTACAACTCGGGCATCGTGCAGGGATCCTGGAATTCATCTCCGACACTCAGCAACCTTAGCTTGAATACAAAGTATCCCTTGTTTGCAAATTCGGTAACTGAGAACGGAATGAATTGGGGACGCAGTTGGTATAACTCTCTCCAGACCACTTACACGCAGCGGACCGACTGGGAACAGTTCAACGGCTCCTGGACCTGGTCGAAGACCATGCAGGGGGGCGGCTATCTTGACAGTGACTACCTGATCCCCTATCGCTACATCGCCGGCACCGATCGCACCCATCGCTTCACTCTTACCGGTGTGGTGAATTCGCCCATCGGACGCGGCAAGAAGTATTTTTCCAACATGAGCCGTCCTGTGGATGCCGTGTTGGGCGGATGGGAAATTGGAGAGAGCTTCTTCCTTGAGACAGGAGAGCCCTTCTCAATGCCTGGCGGCTATAACTTGAAAGGCAGTCTCCGCGGCCCCAAGGTCGCTCAGTCCGCAAGCTACCTGCAAGACCTGGGCGTGAGCCGTTGTGTCTGGCAGTGGGCGCCATCCTCGGCTACTGCGCCCGGTTACTTCAAGCTCAACCCTGGGGTCACGCAGCCCTCCAACTGCCAGGAAGGCACGGGATGGTATCCGACTTCGGCGCCCTACTCTCCAGTCACTACTCAGCCGAACTCGGCTGAGATTCGTGTTCCGGGAACCAGCCAGTTGGATATCAATCTGGCCAAGATGTTCAAATTGACCGAGCGCGTCAATCTGCAAACCAGGTTGGAGACGACCAACGTCCTCAACCATCCGACCTTCTACTGGGACACCTCCAACAGCCCTACAGCTTGGGACTTCGGCACCGTCGACAAGAGCTGGGGACAAAGCAACAATCCGCGCTACGTGCAGTTATCCGTCAAGGTACTGTGGTAAGTCTGACCAATAACTCACAGAGAGGACTCAGTGCCCGGAGGAGATGGGCACTGAGTCTTTTTTATTGCATTTGAAATCCTGAGTTCTGTTCCGCATGGAAAAATTACGAACCCCGATGGGAGTGTTCCAATGAAACTGCGATTCTACCTGTCCGCGTGTTTGCTCGTGCTCTGTCTTTCCGTAACAACGAGAGGTTCGGCCGCGGAAAATCCGTCCACTCTGACAGTCCCGGGCTTTACCGCCTATGCGGAACCCAATCCCGAGGCGCTGGAAATTCCTGAAGTCAATCCGGTGAAGGGCTGGTCCGACGCCCATGTAACTCTGGCCTGGTATGGACAACTCCGCACCGCGGGCAAGCTGAATATTGCCGTTCGTCTGCGCCTGCCCCAGGGGAGTCTCTCGACTCTTGGCATGAAGTTTGACGGGCGCAACCTGGGAACGCGAAAAGTGCGCGGGACCGCTGATTTCCTGACGGTTTCATTTGGCTCAGTCAAAATCGAAAAGCCCGGCGATCATCGCTTTGCACTTGCAGGGTTGAAGAAATCCGGACCGGAGTTTGCCGAGGTCGATTCATTGCTGCTCGACGGCCCAGCCATCAAAGATGCTCTTTTCAACCTCACGCCGCAGCGGGGCGCGCCTTCCGTGCATCTTACCTATCCTGTGCCGGAAGGGGTTGAGGTCCGTTGGTTCTATAACGAAGTTACAGTGAAAAAGGATCCGATCTGGTCCTACTACGAGGCCTGCGGATTCTCCCGCGGCTATTTTGGCATCCAGGTCAACAGCCCCACCGAGCGGCGCATTATCTTTTCCGTTTGGGATAGCGGCAACGAAGCCGCAGACCGCAATAAAGTGGAGGCGGAAAATCGCGTACAGTTACTTGCAAAGGGCAAGGATGTGGTGGCCGAGAGTTTTGGCAACGAGGGAACCGGTGGCCACAGTCATCTCGTCTATCCCTGGAAGACCGGAGACACCTATCGCTTTCTTGTCAGCGCGCAGCCAGATGGAGCCACGACCATTTATACCGCCTGGTTCTACTTTCCGGAAAATCAAGCATGGGGAATGATTGCCCGCTTCCGCGCGCCAAAGGACGGAAAGTATCTGCGCGGCTTGTACTCCTTCAATGAAGACTTTTCAGGCGCGAATGGACAGGAGCAGCGGCTGGCGGAGTTCGGCAACCAATGGATCAAGACCACCGATGGCCGCTGGATGGAACTTACGAAGGCGCGCTTTACCCACACCGCTCGCGGAATCTACAAGGACCGCATCGATCGCGCAGCAGGCACCGTTGGCGATCGATTCTATCTCACCAACGGCGGCTTCAAGGCGGAATCCATGGAATACGGCGACCAGGTCAGCCGCGCCGCAAGCGGAAAGGCTCCCGACGTGGAGCTTCCCAATCAGGCTTCCGAAACCGGCAAGTAGGATGGGAGTCAAACGGCGAATTTTCCCCCTACGCAATCAATGCGATAAAAGAAAGCCGGCGTGCCCATGGGCAAGCCAGCTTTCTTTTGTCGCGCCGCGGATCGAAGCTACTCGACCGAACGAATCCGCTTGCGTAATTACCGCGGAAGAGCTTCCAGGGTAAGCACCTGGAAGGGTTCCAGATGAAAAGTGTGCGGCGTGCCTGCTTCAAGTTCCACCGTCGGCTGCCCAGCTGCATCTTTCCAAGGAATGCGCGCCGTATAGTGGTGTGCCACGCCGGCCGGAAGTTCGAAGGCTAGGGCAATGTCGACCGGGAAATCCTGCGCCTTGGAATTCGGGTTGCGCAGTGTAAGGATTGCTTTTTCAGGAGACCACGCGGCCCATCCATACACTTCAAGCCACAGCGGATTTCCGCCGATCCAGTGCGTATCCACCAGCGTGGACGCATTGCGGCGGGACCACTTGGCAGCTTCTGCCAGCGCGTCCCAATCGCCCTCGGTCAAGAGCGACGGGGTAATATACATCTCCTGCAACTGGGTGCCGGAACCGAAGTAGGATCGCACTTCATTGCGGAAATCCCCGCCCGGATCCGTGGAAAGTTGAGCCGCATGCTGCGCATAAACAATTCCATGCAGCATCAGGGAGTTGAGCGGAAACAGCCTGCCCTGCTTGACGATTTCGTCATAAGTGTCGGCATCCCGATAAGTGATCCAGCGTTCGCGGCTTGAGCCTACGCCGGCAAAGGATGTGTCATCGCCGCCGCGCCAGATCGAATCCGCATACATGAGCCAGAAGGGAGAAGGATAGGTCCCCGTGGTCAGATTGACGTACAGATCGGGCTTCAATTGGCGAAGGTCGCCGATCAGGTGAATGGCCGCGTCAAAGTCGCTGCTGAACGCACTTCCTTTTACTACCTGGTCGGCGTTTCCTGTACCGTCCAACTTGAATTGGTTGACTCCGTACTTGGTGACCATCTCCGTTACCGCATCGTGAAAGCGCGCGTAATACTTCGGGCCAGAGAGCGCCAGAAGGTCCTGGGCAATTTCATAGCCGTCCCGTTTCGCCGTAGCTACCCGCTCATCCTTGGGCTTGCCGTAGCCGCCCCAGGGCGACAGCCAGACGCCCGGCGCCGTGCCATATTCAGCGGCGGCCTTTTGCAAGGGCGTGAATCCATCCTTGAAGTCGGCGCGTATCTTCCACAGGTCGTTGTGATCGTCCCAGCCATCGTCGAAAAGATAGGAGTCCAGAGTTACCCCGCGCTTCTTATTGAGTTCTTCGCCAAAGGTGTGAATGCGGTTGAGCGCATCCTGCTGGCTGTACGGGGTGAAGTAGCCAATATCGAACCAGCTGTTGTAATGCAGAAAAGTACGATAGGGATGCGCGCGCTCGCGTTCGATGTACGTGAGGAAACTGCGGCGCATTTGTCCCGTGGGCGCAACTCCCACCACCGCGGAATACTCGGCGGAAACGCCCGCGCCAATCGGCACCTCGCTCTCTAATTCACTCACGGCGCGGTTGCCCACCACGCTGCTTGTGGAGAGCGGCGACTCGAAACCGAGATAGAAATTGCCAGCCACCAGTGGCGACCCTTTCGCCGTGCCGGCAATCGCGGCATTCGGCGAGCGCACATCGATCATCGCGATGCCGCTTACCCATAGAGGTTTACTGCCTGCGGTGATCGTCAACACCTGGCGAATGTAACTGGAGTCCTGGCGAAGAACCAGCGCCCAGTCTGCCTGGAACTGCCCTGCGGGGTCGTCAAGCCGATAGTGAACCGCGATGCCTGGCAGTCGCTCCGCATAGCGTGACGCAGCCGGGTTCGGCGTCAGATGCTCTACCTTCGCCGCACCGCGAATCGTCAGCCCTGATGCCGGCAACACTCCCATCTCTTTGAGACCGATCGCGAATGGGCCTTCCAATCGCACGGTTGAATCCTGTGCCGATTCTTCGACGCTCTTGTTATGAATCACCAGCCCTGTCAGGTGTCCATCGTGAATCTGCCACTGGGCCGCAATCCGGCGATTCTCCAGCGTGCCGCCGGTTGGCTCATTCACTGAAACCACCGCATTATCTACAGTGTTCTGAGAAAAAGCAGTGAGTGAAGTTACAGAACATACACCGATCAGCAGCGCCAGAATTCCTGTTGAAAGGCGATCCTGTCGGGATAGGGCGCGTCGAAATTCCATGGGTTTCTCCTCGTCGAGGGCAGCGCAGCGCCACGGAGCCAAGTACAGGTCGTAACGCAAATAAAGGTAAGTATAGCAAATAAAGAGAATCCAGAACCTGGAAACAAATAGACAGGAATTGTATGAGAAAAACTGCACAGCGGGTTGAAATATAGCGTTCTCTATTCGGAAACTATAGGAATGGGCTCGTTTCACATTCATCTGTCGTCGTGCGAGCCTTGCAGGTCAATCTATCGATCCCGGCGGGGAGGCACTGCGACTTGGTGCCCCATCCTTTCCGCCTTTTATGCGGAAAGGATGGGAAACCAAGATTAATTCCTCTCATACCGGATCAGCGGCTGCCGCACTCCGCTCTCGCCTCGACGAACTTTGCCACTGCGAATTCAAGTTCTTCCCGCGTGTGCGCCGCTGAAATCTGTGTCCGAATGCGCGCCTTGCCATTCGGGACGACCGGATACGAAAATGCAACCACATAAATTCCTTTGCCCAGCAGCAACTCCGCCATGCGCGCCGCAACCACCGCATCCCCAAACATTACCGGCACGATGGGATGAGTTCCTGGCAGAATCTGAAAGCCCGCCTTGGTCATCTCCTGGCGGAAATAGTCAGTGTTCTCGCGCAACTGCTGCCGCAGGGCCGAGGATTCCGTGAGCAGATCGAGGGCTTTCAAGGAAGCGGCAACAACTGAAGGAGCCACGGAGTTCGAGAAGAGATACGGCCTCGACCGTTGCCTCAGCAACTCGATGATCTCCTTCCGTCCGCTGGTATATCCGCCATTCGCCCCGCCTAGAGCCTTGCCCAGCGTACCCGTGATGATGTCGATCCTGCCCTCGACACCGCACAGTTCCGGCGTCCCGCGTCCGTTCTCACCCACAAATCCAACCGCGTGCGAATCATCCACCATCACCAGCGCGTCATACCTCTCCGCAAGGTCGCAGATCTGCACCAGTTTGGCGATATACCCGTCCATCGAGAAAACACCATCGGTCGCAATCAGCCGGAATCGTGCCGTCTGCGCTTCCTTCAGCTTCTCTTCAAGATCGTTCATATCTCCGTTGCGATAACGGAATCTCGCTGCCCTTGAGAGTCGAACCCCGTCGATGATGCTGGCATGATTCAGTTCGTCCGAAATAATGGAGTCTTCGGCTTCCAGCAGGGTTTCAAACAGCCCGCCGTTGGCGTCAAAACATGATCCGTAGAGGATCGTGTCCTCTGTGCCCAGAAACGTGCTGAGCCGTTCTTCGAGCCGCTTGTGAATCAACTGCGTGCCGCAGATGAATCTCACGCTCGCCAATCCATACCCCCACGCCTTCAATGCCTCCTGCGCCGCCTCGATTAGAGCTGGATGATTGGCCAGCCCCAGGTAATTGTTCGCGCACAGGTTCAGGACTGAGGTGCCATGGTCCACAAGAACCTTGGACTGCTGCGGTCCTTCAATCAGGCGTTCCCCTTTGAACAGGCCCGCGCTTCGTATCTCGGCGATCCTGTTCTGCAAATGATGCTCGAAAGCACCGTACATAATCATTCCTTTCCGGGCGTGAATCGGTTGGGTATCGCGCCCTGTTGACCCGGCATGAAAGCACCGCGATTGTGTGCCCCATCCTTTCCTCGTTGTGTACGGAAAGGGTGGGAAGCCACTTTTCAATCCGTTTCATGCCGGATCGGTACAACATGCGTTTAGATGAGGCTCGTCCAGTCCAGAACCACCTTCGCTGCCTTGCCGGAGATCATGGCGTCGAATCCTCGCTGGAAGTCGCTGTAGCCAAATCGATGGGTGATCAGGGGCTTGATATCGACACCCGATTCCAGCAGCACCGTCATTCTGTACCAGGTCTCATACATCTCTCGCCCGTAAATGCCACGCAGGGTCAGCAGCTTGTTGATCACCTCCCGCATGTCCATCTGCATCTCTTTCGACGGAATTCCAAGGATGGCAATCTTGCCGCCATGACTCATGTTGGCAATCATCTCGCGCAGTGCCTGGGGGCTGCCTGACATTTCCAGGCCAACATCGAAACCTTCATGCATCTTCAGTTGTTCCTGCACCTCTCCAAGCGAGGTCTCAGACGTATTCACCGCGCGCGTCGCGCCCATTTTCCGCGCCAGCTCCAGCCGGAAGGGATTCACATCCGTCACCACCACATGGCGCGCGCCCGCGTGGCGCACCACCGGAATCGCCATCATGCCAATGGGGCCGGCACCGGTAATCAGCACGTCCTCGCCCACCACCGGGAAAGAGAGAGCGGTGTGAACCGCATTCCCGAATGGGTCGAAGATGGCCGCGATCTCCTGATCGATCCCCGGATCGTGTCGCCAGATATTCGTCATGGGAAGCGAAATGAATTCCGCGAATGCGCCGGCGCGGTTCACCCCAACACCTTGGATCGACGCGCAAAGATGCCTCCGCCCCGCCAGACAGTTCCGGCAGCGGCCGCACACCACATGTCCTTCTCCGCTCACGATGTCGCCGGGATGGAAGTCGCTCACGTTCGATCCCACCGCTACAATCTCACCCACGAACTCGTGCCCAATCACCGTGGGCACGGCAATTGTCTTCTGTGCCCACTCGTCCCAGGCATAGATATGAACGTCGGTCCCGCAGATGCCCGTCTTGCGTACCCGAATCAGCACATCGCTTATTCCGATAGACGGCTCGGGCACCTCTTCCAACCAAAGTCCCTGTTCTGCCCGACTTTTGACCAATGCTTTCATGGTTCATCCTCCGATTTCTCAAACTGATTCGTGGCGCAACTCAACTGCTCTAGCGCTCTGGCGCTGCAAAATAGGCAACCTGATCAGGGTATCCCCTGTATGCTTGCCCCCGCAACCAGCCTCGCCAATCGCTCAAGGAGAACCAGGTCCGCGAGTTCCCTTGGATCAGACCACTTCGTCGCTGGGGTGGAAGCCGCGGTCCCCAGCGGCAGGCGGGAAGTAACGCAGCCTCCTGGCAGGCTATACTGGCGGCGTCTTCGTCGCCAACCGGCGTCGGAGCGTGGAACATTTCCTGGCGGCCACGCCAATTGTTGTACCCCGGAACCGAGGCGGCAAACCTCCGCCCCTCTGTCTCCCAGGGGCGAATCTCGCTCTTCCACGTTCCGGAAAACGACGGAGACGGATCGCGACTTCCCTCGCAATCCCATCCGCATTGTGACTCTGCAAATGGGTTCGGGATGTGCATGCGTCGGGGTCAGTCATCCTTTCTCTACCTGACGCCACATATCGTGACAACGAGGTGCCATTGCATGTCAGATTCGAGATCGATGGGGATTCTATCCGGCGAGAAACTACTTATGGTTTTCTTATCTAGCCTTAATGCATTGCTCATAACTTTCTTCAAATCGCATATAGCATCTTTACGGATTCAATCTTAAAGTCAAGCATCAACAGCTCTCCTTCGCGTGTGGAGCTGAACGGGATGGCCTTGAAACACTCATCTCGTGTCGGCGCGTGAGGAATCGACTGGGCGTGTAGCAACACAAGGTTCTTCCCTATCCCTTCATCGGCGGCTCCTTCATGCCTGGACCAGAAAGGCTGCGGAGCCGTAGAGGGGTTTCCTGCCTCGCGAGCAATCTGTTCCTGTCGAGGCCGCACACAGAGTAGAGCAACAATCCTTATAGCCAACGAGAGGTTGCATGAAGGGAGATGATGAAACCAGTTCCCGCCGCTGCGCTTGTGCGTGGTTGGCCGGCGCAGCGGAAGATCCTGACACGGCATCCATCCATCGAAAGCGCATTTCGCAACCAGCAAGCGCTCATCGGAATCCCACAACAATCTCTACGTATTCTTGTCAGACCCTTCATGCGGCCATTATGCCAATCGATAAATACTCAGGGAATCGTTGGCAACCTCGACAAAACAGATACCCCTTTCTCTTGATGAGCAAGCGGCCAGGTAAATTGCGCACCATCGTGGGAATTGCTAACTGACCTTATCGAAAACTATGCATATCCCTTGCGACTCCTTTATGTCGCTTCGTAGAAGAATTGGGATGAGTGAGCGGAACCACAACGCTGGTCACTCCTCAGTGAGAGCCAACGCTTCTTAGCCCGGCGACGCCAAGCGTCGTGGAGGTCACATAGCCATGAAAATGAATTTCAGGACGGCCATCGGAATAGCTTTTGCAGTCTGCATCTTTGTTGTGCAGGTTGCGTGTCAAGCCCAAACCAAAACACCTGACCCCGCCAGGAGCGGTTTTTCATCATCTGCCGATCCTAAGCCGGTAACTGAATCTGCTGGGAGTTTATTGGCCTCGGCGACGGAAGAGCAGCCGGCGAATCCAGCCTCGGCGGAAGCTTCTCCTGCAACTCCCAGTGCGTCTACAGCGACGCCTGCCCCTGCCGCTCCCGCGACGGCGCCACTCACGAACGACGCGGTCATTAAGGAACTCGCGGAAATGAAGGCGCGCATTGCGCAGTTGGAAGCCGAGTTGAAGGAGCACAGCGGCTCGGCCGAGGCGGAGAAGGATGCGAGCGCGCTGCGTACGGCGGAGAAGGATGCTGTGGACCGCGGCTCAAGCAGCTCGGCGACTCCGGACGTGCAGGCGGCAATCGCACCGCCCGCGGCTCCCGCAACGCCCGAGATCGGCGCACAAACTACCACCAAGGGCGAACCCTTCGAGGGCGACTGGACCTGGCTGAACAGCAATGGCCATGCGTCGGATAGCCCCATGAGTACCAAGTATTTCACACCGGAATTTCGCGCCGACGCGAACTACACGCTGGATTACAACCACCCTAAGGACGACTCCCTCGGCGGTTCGACTGAAACCTTTCGCTCCGATGAATGGCAGCTTGAACAGATCAGCGCGGGCGGCGACATCCGGATCAACAATGTTCGAGGACGCATCCTCACCATGAATGGATTGTTCGCTACGACGACCGTTCGTAATGACGCCAGTCCAAGTCGCGGACAATGGGACCTGGCCGGCGCGTACAAGTACGTCTCCGAGGCATGGGGTGGATATCACTGGGATGTAAACCACGGACTCAACGTGGATGCCGGTATCTTCGTCTCTTACATCGGTCTCTTCAGTTACTACAACTTCGATAACTGGACCTATCAGCCTTCCTTCGTCTCCTCGAACACGCCCTGGTTCTTCAACGGTCTGCGCATCCAGTGGTTTCCCACAAAGAAGCTGAAGATCGAGCCGTGGATCATTAACGGCTGGCAAACTTACGCACGTCCAAACGGAAAGCCCGGCTTGGGCGGTCAGATTCTCTGGCGCCCCACGTCTTACCTCGACTTCGTGTTCAACAACTACGGTCTGGGTGAAGACGACATCGGCTATCCGGGCCGCTCACGCATTCACGCAGATTACAGCGGGCAGTTCAAAGTCTACGACAACCGCAGCCGGCTCTTGGACAAGATTGCCTTTACCATCACCGGCGATTTGGGATGCGAATACGGCGGCGGACCCTCGACCGGAGCATACAGCCCGAGCGGGGCTTCCCCGGAGATGGGTTCGAGCTCGACCTACAGCGGTGGCGTCAACTGCCATAACAGCAAGAATGGCAGACCGAAGCAGATGTTTGCCGGCTGGATGATGTACAACCGCTACTGGTTCAAGAAGGATCTGTACGCAATTACCCTTGGTGGCGGCCAGATGAACAATCCTGGACGCTACCTTACTCTCCTGCCGCCCATCAATGGAGCCACGGCCATCACCGGCACTCCTTACTTCACGGAGAACGGGGGCGACCGCGCTCAAATGCACGACGGCACGATCACGTTCGATTACATGCCCAGCCAATTCATTACCTTCCGCTTAGAGACCGGCTATCGCTTCTCCGACATCCCGTACTGGACTGGCCGCGGAGGCATCACCCCACCGGCATTCGCAGGTGGACCGCCGACGAATAATGGTCAACCGGCGCAGTATGCCTGCGCGAACGGCGCTCCCTCCGGCGCCGGATATGGAAGCCTTGCCACCGCGATTTCGAATTGCATTGGGGCTGGAAACAACAACCTCGGGACGGGCAACAATGCCATCTGGTGGCCTGATCTCCGTACCAATCAGACCGTCAGCACACTGGCGATCATGGTCAGATTCTAACCGCCTGGCTCCAGGGCCGCGCGCGAGTTATGCGCGTGGCCCTCAGAGTCGAGCCTATCGCCAATACACGGCCCCAAAGCGCCACCGGTTCTGCATTGCAACCTAAGTATCAAAAAAGTTTTACGCCCCTTCCGGCAGCTATCCGCAGCCGCAAGGAGAGTTGTTTGTCCAAGAGGCCAAGAAAATGCAAAATGGCGTGCCAATTCGTATCAACAGCGCAGGCATTGGATTCGGTTTGTCATGGATGCTTCTGATCGTGTCATTAGTCATGAGCGGTTGCAAAAGCGGCAAGGTGGATGCGCAGGCAGAGGCGCCGCCGCCCGCCAAGGTGGTTTCCGGAGTGGACGTCTCCTTTTTCGCGGTCGAGCATCCGGAGCGGTATCCAATCGCAACAGCGACCCAATACCAAGCCCCGTCGCAATTGCTCGTGACCGGCACTGTCATTCCAGACATTTCGCGAAATGTTCCGGTGATTTCGCTTGCCTCGGGCCGCGTCGTGGACATCCGCGCTCGTCTCGGCGACACGGTAAAGAAGGGCCAACTCTTGCTGCGTGTTCGCAGCGACGACATTTCAGGTGGCTTTGACGCCTACCGCAAGGCCATCTCCGATGAACTCCTGGCGCGGAAACAATTGGATCGCGCGAAGGATTTGTACACTCACGGGGCCATCGCGCAACAGGATCTTGAGGTTGCGCAAGACACCGAGGACGACGCCAAAACCACCCTCGACACCGCGACTGAGCATCTTCACCTGCTCGGCAGCGATCCCGATAATCCCAAGGGAATTGTCGATATCTTCGCCCCGGTCTCCGGCGTCATCACCGATCAGGAAGTGACGAACGCGGCCTTCGTGCAGGCCTACTCTACGCCGAACCCATTCACTATTTCGGACCTGACCAGCGTGTGGATCGTTTGTGACGTCTACGAAAGCGACATGGCTAACGTGCGCGTCGGGCAGCCCGTCGAGATCAAGCTCAACGCCTATCCGAACAAAGTTCTCAAGGGCAATATCAGCAATATCGGCTCGATTCTCGACCCGAATATCCGCACCGCGAAGGTTCGTATTGAAGTGGCCAATCCGGGCGAGATGATGCATCCGGGCATGTTCGCCACGGCCACTTTGTACGGCAAGGAGAAGCAGACCTACACGGCTCTCCCGGCGTCCGCGATCGTGCACCTGCACGACCGCGATTGGGTCTTCGTCCCTGTGCAAGACAAGTTCAAGCGGATTCAGGTCGTCAGTGGCGAACAGTTGCCGAACAATATGCAGGAGGTTATATCCGGGTTACAGCCTGGCCAGCAGGTGGTGACAAACGCGATCAATCTCCAAAATGTTATCGACAATGAATGACGCACAACTTCGGGACTCGAGGAAGAAAGTATGATCCGCACTCTCGTAGATTTTGCTCTCAATAATCGGTACGTGGTGCTGGCGATTGGGGTGCTGTTGCTCGGCTGGGGGGCAGTGTCGTTTCATAACATGCCTGTCGAAGTCTATCCGGACATCGCCGATAATTACGTGCAAATCATCAGCCAGTGGTCAGGGCGTTCCGCCGAAGAGATGGAACAGCAAGTATCGGTTCCCGTCGAAATTCAGATGTTTGGGATTCCGCATCTCACCACGGTGCGCTCGGAATCGATCTTTGGTCTTTCCCTGGTTACGTTGATCTTCGATGACCAATCGGTCAACGAATGGAACCGCCAGAAGGTGCTCGAAAGGCTCACGCAGGTAAATACGCCGGCGGGCGTGGTGCCTCAAATCGGTACGGATTGGAGCACCACCGGCCAGATTTATTGGTACACGATCAGGAGCAATAATCCGGCGTACGACCTGATGAATTTGAGGAGCATCGAAGACTGGACTCTGTACAAGGAATTCAGGAAAGTTGGGAACGTTGTGGACGTGAGCGACTTCGGCGGCACCGCGCGCGAATATCAGGTGCGCGTCGACCCGAATAAGCTCATCTCCTACGGGATAAGCATCGCCCAGGTCGAGCAGCAGTTGGCCATCAACAACGTGAACGCCGGCGGCAGCTTCGTCGAAGAGGGCTTGCAGCAACTCAACGTCCGCGCACTCGGACTTTACCGCAGTGTACAGGATATCGAGAATACCGTGTTGACGACTACGAATGGGGCTCCAGTTCGCATAAAGGACATCGCGGTCGTCGAGTGGGGCCCCAGAATTCGGCTGGGCCGCATGGCCAGGGCCGATCATCGTCCGGACGGCGTCATTGTAGATGAGCCCGACGTCATCCAGGGCGGCGTGCTGATGCGCAAGGGGGCCGAGGAAGGCCCCACGCTCGAAGCGATTCACAAGAAGGTAGACGAGCTCAACAATCACATCCTGCCCGAGGGTGTGAAGGTCGTTCCCATGCTCGACCGCAGCGATCTGCTTCATTACACGTTGCACACGGTGCTGCACAACCTCGGCGAGGGAATGATCCTGGTAACGATCATCCTATTTCTGTTTCTCGGTAATGTTCGTGGCGCCTTCATCGTTGCTCTCACAATTCCGTTTTCCTTGCTTTTCGCGTCCATATTCCTCAACCTGAGCCATATCCCCGCAAACCTGATTTCACTTGGCGCGCTCGACTTCGGAATGGTCGTCGACGGAGCGGTCGTCATGATGGAAAACATCATGCGGCATTTGAGTCATCATGGCAAAAACGGTTCGCCGGAAGCGGGCCGCATTACCATGAGAATGAAGACGCCGGTTGAGATGATCCGTGACGCTTCTCACGAGGTCCAACGGCCGGTATTCTACGCGATCGCTATCATCATCACCGCTTACATGCCGATCTTCACGCTCCAACGAGTGGAAGGGCGTTTGTTCCGGCCCATGGCCTACACCGTTGCCTTCGCGTTACTCGGCGCCATTGTATTCTCCATTTTCATTGTGCCTGTGCTTGCTGCCTTGCTATTCCCGCATGGCGTCAGGGAATGGCGCAACCCGGCCATGGAGTTCCTGAAAGATCATTATCGGCGCGGGGTTAAGTGGGCTATTGAAAATCGATGGATCACCGTTGGTGTAGGCCTGGCTTCGTTGGCGTGCGCTCTTTTTCTCACATTCAGCGGCATCATTGGCTCGGAGTTCCTCCCCCACTTGGACGAGGGCGCCATCTGGGCGCGTGGCGCGATGGCGAACAGCATAGGCGAGACGGAAGGCACGCGCTTCGCCGAGCAAAACCGCTATATCTTCGCCTCGTTCCCCGAGGTCACCAAGGTCATCTCGCAATCTGGGGCGCCCGACGATGGAACCGACACGGGAGGATTCGGCAACACGGAATATTTCATCGACTTGAAGCCCAAGGACCAATGGCGACCCATCTTTCATCAGCGCAAAGAGGAACTGATTGCCGCGATGGATCGCGAAGTGGAGAAACACCCAGGGGCCTTCTGGAATTTCTCCCAGCCCATTGAGGACAACGTGGATGAAACCATGACCGGCACGAAAGGCGGACTGTGTGCCAAGTTATACGGGCCGGACTTGGACGTTCTGGAGGAAAAGGGCGAAGAGATCAAAGATGTGATGGGCAATATTGACGGAGTCAAGGATTTGGGAGTTCAACGCGATACGGGCCAGCCGAATATCGATCTCACCGTTGACCGTCTGGCGGCTGCGCGCTTCGGCATCAATGTGGCCGATATACAAGATGCCGTCCAGACCGCCATCGGCGGTAATCCTGTCAGCCAGGTCCTGCAGGGAGAGGCTGTCTACAACGTGGTCGTGCGTTATCAGAAACAGTATCGCGACACTAAGGAGGCTATCCAGAATATTCGACTGCTCTCTCCCTCGGGAGAGCGCGTTTCGCTGGCTCAGTTGACCAAAGTCCAGGTTCGCGATGACGCCTACGACATTTACCGGGAAGACGGTTCCCGCTATCTGGCCATCCGCTTTGAGGTTCGCGGGCGCGATCTGGGCACCACGGTCAAGGAATCCATCGACAAGATCGCCAGGAATGTGCAGTTACCGCATGGCTATCACCTCGAATGGTCGGGAGAATACGATAGCGAAAAGCGAGCCGAAGCAAGGCTGCTCTTTATCGTGCCCCTGACGATCTTTTTGATCTTCATCATTCTCTACACCATGTTTCGTTCCTTCAAATGGGCGCTCCTGATTCTCCTGAACGTGGCCATGGCTCGCGTTGGAGGCTTGCTGGCTCTGTTTGTGACCGGCACATACTTCAGCGTATCTTCCGGAGTCGGGTTCCTCGCGCTCTTTGGAGTTTCGGTTCAAACGGGTGTCATCATGCTTGAATACATCAACCAGCTCCGCGCCCGAGGTTACACCCCGGAAGGCGCTGCGATCGAGGGAGCCGTCTTGCGGCTTCGTCCCATCATGATGACCATGCTCGTGGCTACATTGGGGCTGCTTCCCGCCGCGATGTCGCACGCCATCGGCTCCGACTCGCAGCGTCCTTTTGCCATCGTCATCGTGGGAGGCCTGATCTCCGACCTCCTGTTGAGCATCTTTCTTCTGCCGACGCTGTATGTTTGGGTAGCCCGAGATGGGGACAAACTCCCTAAACCGGAGGTGGCAATTGAAGTGTAAGCGGGGATTTGCGTTCCTACGACATATCGGCGGTTGTGCCTTGTTCCTTGCATTTCTTGGATGTTATGCGATGGCGCAGCAGGCGCTCACCTGGGACCAGGTGAAAGCAAAGTTTGAAGCGGTCAACCCTGTGTTGAAAGCGGATGAGGTCAACGTGCAGGAAATGAAAGCCGAGGAAATAACGGCATTTCTGCGCCCCAATCCGCAGTTTACTTTCTCCACCGACGGCACACAGATCGCGCCTCACCAGGGGGTTTGGCGTCCCTTGTCCGGCACCCAGTACCAACCCAATTTCAGCTATCTGCACGAACGTGAACATAAGCGTGAACTGCGGTTGCAAACAGCAAAGGAAGGCACGCAGATTGCCGGCTCACAACACCAGGACCTGGAACGAAATCTGATCTTCGACCTGCGCTCGGTGTTCGTGCAAACGTTGCAGGCGAAAGCGGTTCTCGAACTTGCAAGGGCGGATCTTGAGTATTACGACAAGATCATTGAGATCAGCCGCGAGCGCTTCAAGGCAGGCGCCATCGGGCAGATCGATCTGGATCGCATTGAACTGTTGCGCGTGCAATACGAGTCGGAGATTCAGACTGCAATCGTGAACCTCCGCACCTCCAAAATTCAGTTGTTGCAGTTGCTGGACGATCGGACTCCTATAGACAAGTTCGACGTGATCGGGCCGTTCGATTTTTCCGATCAGCTCCAGCCATTGGAGACATTTCGCCAAATCGCTCTCGACAACCGTCCTGATCTCAGGGCGGCTCTGGAGTCCGCTCAACAGGCAGTGACCAACCACAAACTCGCCAAGGCCAATGGCTCAACCGATCCGACCTTCGGCGCCTGGTACACATACAACCCATCCTTCAATAACCCATACGACCAGCAGACGCTCGGTCTCAACGTCAGCATCCCGCTGCGCATCTTCGACCGCAACCAGGGCGAGAAGAAGCGCACGCTTCTCGACATCGACCGCAACAACCAACTGACCGAGGCGACGAGGGCGCAGGTCTTCAGCGACGTGGACACCGCATACGAACAGTTGATGAGCGACGTTGTCCTGCTCAAACCTTACCGCGACAAGTATAAGGATCAGGCGACGCGGGTGCGCGACACCGTCACGTATTCCTATCAGCGTGGCGGAGCTTCGCTGATGGACTTTCTGGATGCACAAAGCGACTACCGTGTGGTGCAATTGGCCTATTTGCAACTGGTGGGCGCTTATATGACAGCCGCCGGCCAGTTGAATCTTGCCATGGGGCGCGAAGAGATTCAATGAAGGGCGTGGTTCCTGTAATTTCGGTGCTTAGGCCATCTGTTGGAGTAACGTTGCGGAGAGGTCGGTTCCATGAAGAGAGAAGAAGTGTGCGCCTGCATCAAGGAGATTGGCATCCTGCCTTCTGTACGTGTCAACACGCAGGAGCTCGCGCGGTTCGCGGCGGAGACCGTGTACTCGTCGGGAATTCCCATTGTCGAAATTACCTTGACTGTGCCTGGAGCGCTCGGTGTTATCAGTGAACTGGCAAATCGCTATCCGGAAATGGCGGTGGGCGCCGGGACGGTATTGGACGATGAGGTTGCCCGGCGGTGTGTCGATGCTGGCGCAAGATTCCTGACCAGCCCAGGATTGGTTCGGGAGGTCGTGGCCTATGCGCGCAAGGTAGATGTCGCCGTGTTTCCGGGAGCCTTGACGCCCACCGAAATCATCGCGGCTTGGAAAGCAGGTGCGGATCTGGTCAAGATCTTCCCTTCGGGTCATGTCGGCGGATTTCAATATGTTCGCGCCTTGAAAGTGCCGCTGCCGCAAATTCCTCTGATTGCTACCGGCGGCGTAAATCAATTGACAGCAACTGATTTCATTCTTGCGGGAGCAACCGCGATTGGACTGGGTGGAGAATTGCTGCCCATGGAAGCTCTGCATTTTCGTCAAGAAGATCGCATCCAGGAGTTGGCCAGCAGATTTCTGAACATGGTCAAAGACGCGCGGGCATTGCGGGAATCGTATTACTAGTATCGCAATCAGCAAGAACTGTATGTGTTCCGCAAGTAATCCTGGCCTCCTGACCGGCTGTCATGGCAGTCCTTGTCGCTAATCGACACCAGGGCGCGAGCAACAAATCTCTGGCGATAACAGACCCGCCCCATAGATTAAATCGCGCAATCAAAACGTTGTTACCGCCAAAACTTTAACTCCATTCCTATGACTATCTTCATGCGCCCCTCATGCCATCTCCGGATACTTGAACTTGAGAGGTACAAGCACATGACTCGCACACTTTTCACAACATGCATCCTGTCACTCGCTTTTGCAGGTATGGGAAACGCACAGGCGCCAGCCTCTTCTCCGGACAGCGGTCCTCACTACACCTTGGCCCAGGTCAAGGAGTTGGAACGCAACGCGCACGCCCCCGAGCAGTACAAGGCCCTTGCCACTTACTACGGCAAGCAGAAAAAGGACTATCTGCAACTGGCTGCGCAAGAAAAGAAGGAGTGGGATCGGATGGGACACAACCCCGCGAATACGGCCGCGAAGTATCCCCGGCCCGGAGATTCGGCGCGAAATCTTTACGAGCTCTACATGAGCAAAGCGTCGGATTCGGGAACGCTGGAAGCGAGATACAATCGGCTGGCATCGCCTGACACTCTCGTGAACGCACAGTAACTCGCAGCAGCAGTGCAGCTTGCCTGCGACGTCCCTCTGAAGGACGATAAGTGATCGGGGCCGGTCAACCGGCCGGCTCCATCCTGTTCCTCTATGTTATATAGATGTACTCCTTATGCATTCTTCACAAATTGAGAGCTACGATTTAGCCAGCTTGCAAGGGAAAGATTGGGCAGGCCGCAAGTCCGATGGGAAAGCCAAATGTGGACGGATCGAAGCTTCTTCCGCGCAGAATGGGAACTCTGGCAGGGTACCTGACAGTGTGCGCGGCCCTGGTCGCGCTGACCTACGTCGGGTTTGTGTTTCAGATCAACCTGCTGACCATCAGCCTTCTCTATCTGTTGATTGTGGTGGCCACTGCGTCACTACTGGGATTTTGGCAGGCATCCGCCGCATCCATTCTGGCCGTTCTCTTGCTCGACTATTTCTTCGAACCACCTGTTCTCAGTTTTGAAGTCGCGAACTCTGGCATATTTGTGGCTCTGGTGACGTTTGAAGCGACGGCCCTCGCCATCAGCCGGCTGCACGGACGGGAAATGAGAAGTGCCAGAGCGGCCGATTCCCATCGAGCCGAGATGGAGCAGTTGTATGAATTGGGCCGGAATTCACTTCTGTTAGACCTGCGCCAGCCCCCCGGACCACAGGTTGCTGTTCTGATTCAGCGAATCTTTAACGCACGCGCGGTGGCCTTGTTCGACATGAACCTCGGACGTCAGGACAGAATGGGTGACTGGGGTCCAGGCGAAGAGAATCTGGCCAGGGAATGCTATCTGCGCGGTTCCTCTCAGGATGACGTGAGTACTCAGACATGGCGCCGCGTTCTGCGAGCGGGACCGGGAACTGTAGGCGCGTTGGTGGTGCGTGGAAATCTCAGCTGCCTGGTGGTCGATGCGCTCGCCTCTCTTGCTGCAATTGCGATCGATCGGCACCAGTGGGTTGAGAAAGAAGAAACCGCTCTCTCCGCCAAGAAAAGTGAAGAGTTGCGCGCGGCGGTGATGGATGCACTCGCGCATGAGTTCAAGACACCGCTCACAGCGCTTCAGACTGCTAGTTCAGGCCTGTTGGAGATGGGAGCGTTGACTGACCGGCAGTGCAGCCTGGTCACACTGATCAACGACGAGGCGATCCGCTTGAATCAATTGTGCACGCAGCTTCTGCAGACTGCGCGGCTCGATGCCGAACACTTTGGCTTGGAGATAATTGATGTGAATCTGTACGAGTTGATCACCGAAGTGTTGGCGGCCCAGGCTGTCGAAGAGGGAAGAAACAGCTTTCAGGTAGCAGTGGACGACCCGGCCCTGACCGTGCATGTGGACCGCGGTCTGTTGGAAATGATTCTGGCGCAGTACATAGAGAATGCGATGAAATATTCAGCGCCAGGAACTCCGATTGAAATTCGAGCGCATAAGAATCGTGCAGAAGTGCTCGTCTCCGTGCATAACTTCGGATCCACAATTCGGATTGAGGACAGGGAGCGCATATTCGAGCGTTTCTACCGGTCACCGGATACGAAGGATGCGGTTCCCGGCACAGGCATCGGTCTCTCTGTAGTCAGAAAAGCTGCCGAAGCCCACCACGCGCATGTGTGGGTGATTAGTGACGACACGGAAGGAACCACATTCTTCCTGTCCCTTCCAGAGGAAGCAAGGAGGACGCGGTGAAGGCGGAAGCGTTGAATGCAGAACATGGCACCATCCTGGTGGTAGACGACGACAGCGCCACGCGGCGCGCGTTGCACATGACACTCTCCGGTATGGGCTTCACGGTTGTCGAAGCGGCTCGGGGAGAGGAGGCGCTGTCGCTTGTCCGTGTAACGCGCCTCGATGCGGTGCTGCTGGATGTAGATATGCCAGGAATGGGCGGGATGGAGGCCTGTCGGGCAATCCGCCATGCGGTCGCACGGTTGCCGATTCTGATGCTGACCGTGATGGATAGCGAGGACGACAAGGTTCTGGCTCTGGATGCGGGCGCCGACGACTACATCACAAAGCCCTTTCAGTTGCGCGAACTCACCGCACGATTGCGCTCCGCGGTGCGCAGGAGAAATGCGCAGGATTCAGACCGCGACCGGCCCATTCGGCTCGGCCAAATCGAGCTCGATCCCGTGAAGTACCGGGTGCAGAAGAGCGGTCGCTCGATTCACCTCACCCCCAAGGAATTCGAGATGCTTCACTACCTGATGATGCACGCCGGAGAGCCGATTCCTCATGCGCGACTCCTGAAGTCCGTGTGGGGAGCGGAGTATGGAGATGAGCTCGAATACCTGCGAACATTTGTCCGCCAGTTGCGGAAGAAAATTGAAGATGATCCGCGGCATCCTCAGTATCTGCTGACCGATGCATATATAGGCTACCGGTTCGCAGATAAGTCCATCGAGGCTTGAAGATCCGAAGACTCGCTTCTACGGGGGCTCTGTCCGGGTCCCGCGTCTGCTACCACAGGGGCGAGTTCTACTGCCTTCCCGCGCCTGATGCGTTCGGCTTTTTCTAGGCCACTGAAAGCAAGTGACTTCCGCAGGCGCTTCCATCCGCTCCACACGGGAGTCGCACCCGCCAGGCGTGGCCGTTTTTGCGAAGAGTCCGGGGGATGCTACCCTGTTGATAGTGTGTCTTTCTTCACTTGATCTCGTGCCACCCTTCCGGCCCTCCGGGGAAGGATGCCAGGGTTGAATCAAGTGATCAACAGCGCCCCAATCAGTTGCGATCGTCTTGTAGCTGATAATGATCAACGTGGCCCCGTAGCTCAGATGGATAGAGCGTCGGTTTCCTAAACCGCAGGTCGGCTGTTCGAATCAGCCCGGGGTCACCATTCCTCTTTGATCGCTGCTTGCCATATTCATCCTCCCTTTACACAGGATTCTCCTCTCGCATGAGCTGCCTTCCCCGTCTTTTGCACTTTGACTTCGTACCCCACCCCGGCTATAAATATTCATGACATGGAAAACTATTCCATGCCATCAGGCTGCCCCTGCAATTGGGCAGCGCACTCCATTACGGCAATCGCCAGGATGCTCGGGAAGGCGGTGAAATTCCGCCACTGCCCCGCAACTGTGAGCGCCCCTGTCTTCAGGCCCGTCGTATGGGGCAGGGCAGGGAACCAGCCAGGACTTTCCGCCCACGCGGAAGCCCTTTATCTACCACTGGAAGTGAATCTCTTGGGATCGCTTTTGGGAAGGTTGCTGGATCTGCGCAAGTCAGGAGACCGGTCCTCGGTGCCCCCTACCCGCTTGCGTTCCGAGGGGAACGAAGGAGCTTTTCATGCTTGCTTTCGTACCATTTCTGCGTTTGTTCTCGCGTTTGCACACCCCATCCGTTTCCACGGTTTCCCGTGCCTTGGCTGTCTTTCTGCTCGTGATTGCCGCAACGTTTTGCCCAGCCGCCTCCATCCGCGGTTTGGTCACGGATGCATCCGGCGCCAAGGTCACCGGCGCCAATGTGGTTCTGATGAGCAATGGAAAGGTCATTGCCTCCTCCGTTTCCACCGCCGATGGCAGCTTTCAGCTTTCTACTGGCGTCGAGGGCCGCTTCTTTCTGGTCGTCTCCGCCAAGAGTTTCCGCCAGATGGAGACGCCCGGCTTCTACGCGGGCCGGCTCGACTCGGTGGAGCGCAACCTGGTGCTCGAACCCGAGTGGGTGCGCGAGTCCATCGTGGTCACGGCCACCGGAACCCCCACCCCCCAGCCACAGACCAGCGCTGCCACCAGCGTGCTTGGACCCCAGGACCTGGCCCTGCGCGACGGTTTTGCAGGCGTCTTGCGCTTGATGCCCGGCACGTTCATCGTGCAGACCGGCCAGCTTGGCGCGCAAACCTCCCTGTTTGTCCGCGGCGGCAATTCGGACTCCAATAAAATCCTCCTCGATGGCGTCAGTGTCGGCGATCTGGGCGGCCGATTCGACTTCGGCCCGCTTTCGACAACCGCCGTGGAACGCGCCGAAATCAATCGCGGCCCCGGCTCCAGCCTCTATGGCGCGGACGCGTCCTCGGGCGTCGTCAGCCTCACCACCCCCCACGGCACCACGCCCTTCCCCTCGTTCCTCTTCCAGGGCGACGCCGGAAACTTCAATACTTCCCGCGAAGAGTTGGAAGTGGCCGGTGCGCACCGCAAGCTCGATTACCTGGGCGCTTTTAGTTGGCTGCAGACGGGCAACGATCTGCCTAATGACGAGTACCACGTGGCCACCACAGCTGCCAACTTCGGCTGGCAGCCCAACGGCACCACCCAGGTTCGCGGCACGCTGCATTATGGCGTCGACGCCACCGGCGTTCCCAACGCGTGGGATTTTTACCAGGTCGCCGACAACGCCACCCAGAAGGATCAGGACATCTTTCTCAGCGCCTCGGTCGACAACCAGACCACTCCCGACTTCCACAACATGGTGCGCTACGGCCTCACCCGCAAGCGCGAGCAGTACCACCAGTGGCAGCAGGCCGGCGACGGTGTTTTCGACGCCTACGGCGACAGCTTCGGCAAGGTGGTCACCATTACCGGCGCCAATGGCGACTCGGTCACCGGCCGCGCGCTGCTCGATTTCGCGGGCACCTACCCCTACGAGTCGCAGATTGTCTCCAACCGCGATCAGCTCGTCTATCAGGGCGATTACCGCTTCACTCCGCATCTGACCGCACTGGTCGGCTTCCATTACGAGGACGAGCGCGGAGCCGAGAAGATTCCCTCCTACTCCATCGACGAAACCACCGAGCGCACCAACTCCGATTACCTCGCCGCGGTGCATGGCGACTTCAAGAACCGCTTCTTTTACACCCTGGGCGGAAGCCTGGAGCACTACTCGCTTTTTGGTACGCAGACTTCGCCCTATGCCGGTCTCTCGGCCTACGCGCTGCGCCCCAAAAGCGGCGTCTTCAGCGGAACCCGCATCCTCTTCAACTTCGGCGATGCCGTGCGCGAACCCGCGCTGCCCGATCAGTTCAGCTCGCTCTACCAGTTCCTGCAGACCAACGGTTACCAGTCCGTCGCGCAGCAATTGCACATCACGCCTCTGGCCGCACCGGCCACGCGGACTTACGAAGGCGGCGTCGAGCAGGCGTTCTTCAGCCAGCGGCTAGTCTTCCGCGCCAGTTACTTTCACAACGAATTCGGCAAACAGATTGAGTCGGTCGGCGCACGCCTGCTGCCCAACCTGATCCCCGGCCTCGACGCTGCCGGACAGCAGGAACTCGAAACCGCGCTCGGCTACTACTACACCTACGACTACGGGTTGGCCATCAACTCCGAGGCCTTCCGCGCGCAGGGCATCGAGTCCACCGTCGAAGGCGGAATCGGCCGCAACATCTTCCTGCGCGGCGGCTATACCTATCTCGACGCGGTGGTGCAGCGCTCCTTCTCCAGCGACAATGAAGCGCTGATGAACGGTGACGAACCCACCTTCAACGGCATTCCCATCGGCGCCATTTCGCCCCTCAAAGGCGCACGTCCCTTCCGCCGCGCGCCGCACACGGGCTTCCTCACCGCCAGCTACTCGCAGAAAAAGCTCACCGCCAGCTTCAATGCGGCCTTCGCCAGCCGTTCCGACGATTCGGATTTCCTCGGCGGCTACGACCTGAATGGCGGCAACAGCCTGCTCTTGCCCAATCGCAATCTCGACTACGGCTACGCCAGGCTCGATCTCGGCGCCAGCTACAACCTGCTGAGCTGGCTTAAGGTCTACGGCCAGATGGAGAACCTCACCAGCAGCAGCCATATCGCCCCCATCGGCTATCCCAGCCTGCCGTTCAACGCCCGCACCGGCCTGCGCATCGAGTGGGGTGGAAAAACTCCCGGACGTTGAGTTTTTTCATCTGTCTTTCATAAATTGCGGTTTAAGATGGCCAAACTGTGGGGCTATCCGCAGGAAGTCTCTTCCCCTTATCCGCTGCCTGAATCCGAGGCGTGGCGCAACCGGTCGGTACGCGCCACGCCCTGACTCAGTCAACTCGTCAACGCCGAGTGAGCGGCGCTGACTTGCTGTCTCTCCTTTGAATCCGCATTTCAATGCGGATTGGGAAAAGCAGTGGGGACGCGGTCCGGTGTCCTGTCCCAAAAAATTCCCAACAAAATGCAGCTGTCATTCTGAGCAGCCCGACTCGCCGCGACGAGTTACGGCTGGGATGAACTGCCGCCAACTCGCGATTTCCGCGAAGCGGAAGCTAACTTGCTGGTTTTGGTCATAAAACTTTTCGTTCAACCTTTCTGTTCATCAGGAGCGAACGGGGCCCCGAACGCTTTTTGAGTTCTGGGGGTGGTGAGCGAAGAATCTGCTTTTGTATCTCCTGATTTATGGTGAGAACTTCTGGGACAGGACACGAGCCCCGGCGGCACAGTATCTAGAGCGGCGCCCACTCGAAGGGGAACAACTTGCCCGCCGCAACGGCGTCCAGTTTGACGCCGGCCAGCTCCGCCGCGCGCGCCAGCACGGGATCGCGGCCGGCGGCCAGATCGGCCCCTGTCGGCAGCACCTGTTCGTCAGGCTTCACACCCGTCTTCTCCAGGCTCTTTCCGTCGCTCATGATCAAATCGGCCACGGTCACGCTGAATCCGTAAAAAATCTTGAAATCGGCTCCCTGCTGATCCTGGTAGTCCCGGGCTTCCATCACGGCCCCTGCCGTCCTGTCCCCGATCACCGTGCCACGATGTTCAAGCTGCACCACCCGGCCCAGTATCTCAGCTGCTGAAGCAGAGCCGCCGTCGACCAGCACAATCAGTTTGCCATCGAATGACTTTCCTTCGTGCTTTGCAATGACCGGCTTGGAGTTCTTCCTTCCCATCTGGTCGCCGATCTTGATGTCGTGATCGAATAACGATCCGATAACCTGTTCCAGGGTATCGATTCGACCGCCAGGGTTACCGCGCAGATCGAGGATGAGCGTATTGTGCTTTCGAGCGGTGGCGATTGCTTTTTCGATTGCGTAGGTCTCCATACCAAACAGGCGAAACTTCCAGATTGCAACGTCGCCTTCTTCGACCACCCGCGAGCGCACCGTGTGGGACTCTCCCTCCTCGCGGCGAACTGCATCGTAGTAGTCGTCCGCACTGTAGAGTTCGAGGACCGGCTTGCCGACCTGAATCAGAAAGTTCACAGCGGCCTGACGTTGCTCGCCCCTTGGCGACTGCAGCTCGAACTGCGCTGATTTTTGCGTCGCAAGCAAATTGAAATAGTAGCGCAGATCGAAAGAATCCTCGCGATTGCAGTTGTAGCCGTTCATCTGCACAACCTGGTCGCCAATGTGCATCTTGGATGCGGCGTCCGTGCCGGGACGTACCTGCGTAACAAAGCAGTTATCTCCCACCAACTCCAGGCGGTATCCGTACTCGTACCGCGTGTCGCGCTGGGGAGGAAGGAAGAAGGTGTGCGAATCCTTGAGCCCGCTCAGAAACGCGGCCACCACCCTGAATCCCTCGCCCAGGTTATGGGCCTTGTCGAGTTTGGCGGAGTATTGCTGGTAACGTGCGTCCCAGTCCACGCCATGCAGCTTCGGATCATAGTAGTTCTTCTTGACCTCGTCGTGCGCATCCCGCAGCATTCCTGAAACCTGGTACATCTCATCCTTGTTCAGCGCCGTCTGCTGTTGTGCATAGCAGGCCGGCGCCGCGAATGGAACGCACGTTAGCGCGAAAGCAAGGATTGCAATTGCAGATCTATGTGCCAAGGCGACAAAACCCCTCTCCGAGATAGCTCGATGTTGTGCGATTGAGATTAGGTTGGCACCCATATTACGCGACAGGTCGCGGTGCGCTCAAGCCAGTACGGGATCGTGGCCAAGCCGGTGTATATCAATTGCTATATGCAAACTAAATAAGTGAAGGATAAAAAATCTGCAGATTCGTCGGCCATGAACCCACTAACAAGCCGGGGCTCATAGCCGACGATTTATCTTCCAGCGAATCTAGAACTCGAACCGCATCCCCAACTGAATCCTCCGCGGCGGCGCGGCCGACGTAATCTCGCCAAACGACGTGGAGGTGATCACGTTGTCGATGCCCCCGCCGTTCACGTGGTTCAGTACGTTGAACCCGCCGGCCGAGACGCCCAGTTTCGGCGCGTCTTCGTCCTTGCTCGGCGTCAGGTGGAAGTCGTGGCCCCAGCGCATGTCCACATCCACATAGCCGGGATTGGTTTCGGTGTTGCGCGCCACGCCCGTGGGACGCGAATTGAACAGGTCGTCCCCGTAAGCGTCCGTGCCGGTCACAACCGTCCACGGCGTCCCGGAGTTGGCAAACACGCCCGCCGACAGGTTCAGCAAGCCATCCGGGTTGAACATGGCATACATGCCTCCCCGTTGCCGCCGGTCCCAGTTCGCATTCGACCACTCGTCGTTGGGCGCATACTGGTTCTGCGGAAACCACCCCAGCCCACCGGTGTTCGCTTCGTAGTGCGACCAGGTATAGCGGCCAAAGCCGGTGAAATACTTGTTGAATCGACCGCGGTACGAGATGTCCATGCCGTTGCCCTCGAAGAAGCCCTCAGGCTGCATCTCCCGGATGCGCCCAAATGCTGGATCGGGACGCACTGTGTAGTCGGATTCCGGCGTGGGCGCGTTGATGTCCACCGAACGGAACTCGTGAATGCCGCGCGCTGAATAAACGCTCACAATCGCCGTGGCCTTTTCGCCCAACTGGCGCTCGATCGAAAGACCGTACTGCTCCTGGTAGGGAAGCTTGGCGTTGGGCTCAAGCCGGGCCAGCGCCGGCGCCTGTTCGGTCACCGTCAAGCAATCGCTGATCGGCACGCAGCCTGTGGTCGGTAGTGTGGCCGGGTTCAGCGAAAGCATCACCGAACGCCTGCTCCCATTCTCATACCGCGCCAGGTCCAGCAGCGGCCCGGAGCCGACACGGTCATAGTAGATGCCGCCGCCTCCGCGCAGAATGGTTTTCGAATCCTCGTCCAGCACCCAGGCAAACGAGACGCGCGGCGAAAATCCCAGCCGCCGTGTAGCCATGAAATTCTGCCAGTCGTAGCGAACGCCCGGCGTAATGGCAAACCGGCTGTTCACCTTGAACTGGTCCTGGATGAACGCGCCCATCTCCTGCTGGTGATAGATGAAGTGCACGTCCCCGGTGTTCTGCGAGAAGCCCGAAGGCAGGTTGGCTGCATAGTTCTGAAGTGAAGTCTGCAAAACCGTCACGCCGTCCGCGGCCAGCGTCGGGCCGAAGGTGTAGGTTCCCAGCGCATTGGTATTGTCGTCGTAGGCGCGCCGGCTGATGTGCGGCGTGCCTGCGCCCATCTTCACGTAGTGCCGCCCATGCGTCCAGCTCAGCATGTCGTAAACGCGGAAGTTGTACTCGGTGCCGTAGCTGTCGCCTTGCGCCGACCCGGCCGTAAAGTCTCCGGAAACGTTGACCCGCGGAGCTTCCACGATGTTCTGGTTGCGGCTCCAATCGCGCTCCGCCACCACCGAAGCCTGGTTCAGCAACACCGGCGACAGCGTCGAATCCAGGTGCGCCACCGTGTCGTCTTCCCGGTATTCGCTGTTAGTCCCGGCCGCGGCCAGCGTCTGTCCGCCCACGCCCTGGTTCTGCCCGGTCCAGTCCTGGTAGCTGTACTGCACGTAACCGGAGTGCTTGGTTCCGAACTGGTGCGCGCCGCGCAGGCTGAACTCCGTGTCCCGCTGTGGGGATGTAACGTTGGCTTCGTAGGCGCCTGTCGGGTTGGCCGTGGTCGGCGCAACCGTCGCGCTGATCACCGAGTCCTGGTCGTACATCGTGCGGTTGAACGAGGCCAGGAAGCTGCTCTTGGGCGAAAAGAAGATCGGCCCCGTCACGCTGCCTTCGTAGTTCTGTCTCTGCTCAAAGGGTTTCGACGGCGCCAGCGCGTTCTGCGCGTTCAGCGCCGAGTTGCGGTAAAGAAAGTTGAGCTCCCCGTGATAGTGGTCCGCGGCCGCCTTGGTGATGATCTCCATCTGTCCGCGGCCCGGCCAGTAATACTGCGCCGAGTAGGGATCCTGGTTGATGCGGATCTCCTGGATTGCCGACGCCGAGACCGTGGCCCGGTTGGCCTCCACGCCATCCACCAGCAGCCCGCTGCCCCCGGTCGCCGTGGCGCTGTCGTCCAGAAACGCGCTCATCGCGGTTGCATAGTCGTTATCGAAAATCGGCAGCGCCTTCAGATCTTCTGAGGTCATCACCGCGGAGTCGCGATTCTCTTCTGATGCGGTCAGGTCCTCGTTGGAGTCCGCGCTCACCCGCACGCTGGTTGAAAACGAGGCGATGGGCAGAACAATATGCAGTGGTGCCGCCAGCGCCGCGGCGCCCGGCTTGATCGCCAACGGCGCTGGACTGGCAATCACTACCGGCGTCCGCACCGTTTCAAATCCAGGCTCTGAAATCACCAGCGTGTACGGCCCGCCGTGCGGCGCAACCACCTGAAAATTGCCTTCTCCGTCCGAGTGAAAGCTGCCGGAAACCGAACCGTCGGCATTCACCAGGTCCACTTCGGCGCCGGGGACGATGGCGCCGCTGGGGTCGGCCACTACACCATGCAGCGAGGTGGGCGCCGGGGGCGTCGGGGTTGGGGTACTGCAGGCTAAAGCAAGGACTGCCGAGCTCAGGAAGAGCAAGGAAACAAAGGAAAATGAACGAAAACGCATGAGGCAAATCTCCAAGGCAATTGCAAGGCAATTGCAAGGTAAAACGTGCAATGTGAAGCCAGGCAAGGGCAATGAAACGCACAAAACCTGCCGTGCCTGCAGCTGGATGATGGATCTTGCTGTAAGCGCATCCGTGGCCCATGGGATGCCGGGAGTCAAGCAGACGGCCCTCACATCTAGGTCGCCTCTATGAGTAGACGCTGCCGCTGCCTTAAACGCTCAAAACACCAGCGCGGTCCAGTCGCATGGGTGCAGCCTTCCAGTGTCCTCAGTCTGAAGTTCGCATCAAAAAACAAACTGTCATCCTGAGCGGAGATTGGCGCGTATTGTGCGCCAATCGCAGTCGAAAGCCCGCCCTGAGCGAAGTCGAAGGGGACCTGCGTTTGTTCTTCAACGAATTTCTGAATCACCACACTAGCTGCTGCCCTCAATCAATTCTCGCAGGACTGAGTGCTGCCGTCCAGTCCCCGGCCGAGTCCACCAGGATGTCCGGCGGGGTCTCCATCAGGTTCTGCGGGCCGAATCCGAAGGCGCACCCCACGCTCCAAACCCCTGCATTGCGCGCCGTTTGCACGTCCACTTTGCTGTCGCCAATCATCGCCGTCTCTTCTGGCTTTGCCCCCACTTCCTCCATCAGCGTCCGCAACCCCTGTGGATCGGGCTTCTTCACCGCAAAGCTGTCTCCCCCATAGATGTGCAGAAAGTAGCCGGCCATGCCCAGCCCTTCGCAGATGCCCCGGGCCGGGCGAACCGGCTTGTTGGTCAGCACCGCCATGGTTCGGGCCGTCCCTCCGCGCGCGTCGTGCAGGCTGCGCAGCGCCGCCAGCGCCTCCAGAACTCCCTCGTAGGCATAGGTAAAGTCCAGCTTGTGTTCTCGGTAGTAGTCCAGAAAGAAGGTGTAGGCCCTGGCTTGCAACTCGGCGTCCACCTCTTCCACGCCGACGCCCTGGCCGCGAGCCAGCGCCCGCCGCACCAGCATGGGCGCGCCATTGCCCACATAACTGGCAATCACCGGATCCTGCAGCGGCGCCTGCCCCACGTGCTCCAGCGCCGCGTTTACGCTGTTGCACAAGTCCTGCGCCGAGTCGATCAGAGTGCCGTCCAGATCGAAAACCAGCAGCTTGAGCCGATCCACAGGAATTGAACGAAAAACACGAATCATGCTTCAAGTGTAAAGCGAAGAGAAGCCCGCGAGGCGCGTGGACAGAGACGCCGGAACGCAAAAAAAGGCGAGGCCCTCCCTGGAGCAACAGAGGTCTCGCCATAGGAACACTCTTGTGTGCTGGTCGTGCCTGGCTCTCTGACCGCTTGAAGTTGTACCAATGCTGGATCCAAGGGAGACCACGAACCCCAATGAGCCACATCCTCACCCGGTCAAAGATCTAGTGAACCCGGATATCTCCTGACCCGGTATCGATCCGCACCGTCGGGCCGCCGCCGTTGATCTTCCCCGTCACATGGTGTTTGTCCTGCGTGCCCTGCGTCATCATCTCCCGGTCGATGTGAATGCTTCCCGAGCCGGTGGAGGCGTCCAGCGTGACCCCGGCATTGCCCGCCCAGAACTCGACGCTGCCCGAACCGGTTTCAAGCTTCCACGGTGAGGTCGGTGTGCCGCCCGCCTTGATGTCGCCCGATCCGGTTCCCGCATGGAGCCCGCCATGCAGGTTCTTCAACTCCACGTTGCCTGACCCGGTCTGCGCCTTCACGTCGCCTTCGCCCGTCTGTTCGGCGTAGATGTTGCCTGACCCCGTGCCCACAGAGAACCCTCCGTGCAGTCCGGTGGCGTGAATGTTCCCCGACCCTGTCGACAGCCTGGCATTCTCGCCCATTCCGTCCACGATCACGTTGCCCGAGCCCGAACCGGCTTCAAGAAACGCGTTCCCAGGCGCCTGAATCTCGTAGTCGATGCTGATATTGTGCAGGTTCTCGTGATGGCTCCCGATGCGCACGATGTTGCCGGTCTGCTCAATCGGCGGATGCGCCGCAATCTCTCGCACCTGCTCTTCGCTCCCGCCCCAGTTGGACTTCACCCGTCCATAGATGTGCACCTGGTTATCCGAGCCGCGCGTCAGGTGAATATTGCCCGAGCCGGTTGAAACCGACAACTCCACACGCCCGTTCACCTGAAGCGTCTTGTCGAAGGTTGCCTCCGACGCCAGCGCCGGAACCGCCGCCAGCGCCAACGCCGCCACTGCTGCTACAAAAAAATGTCTCATCGTGCTCCTCTCTTTTCAAACCCAGCCAACAGCTGACAGCGAACAGCAATCAGTGGTCAGCTTTGCGAACCGCATTCCCTGTCAGGCACAGTCCCGTACCAATTTCGACTGCACCTTCATCTCCAAAGAAATTAACCATGCAACCAGCATAGAATCTGCCAAACACCTCAATAACAGCCGCACCAATCGCCCATCTCATGTCCGTTTCCGAACGCCTCTGTGCGCGTGCGAACAGAGACCGGCAGCCTTTTGCTGAACGCTGAAACCTGACGGCTGTCAGCTGAAAGCTGACTGCTGGTAGCTGCAAGCCTTTAGCTGATAGCTGGAAGCTGACGGCTGATAGCTGTTACTGCTGCAGCACAACCTGCTCGCCTTCCTTCAGCCCGCTCAGAACCTCGGTAAGCGAGCCGTTGGACAGCCCCACCGTAATCGGAACCTTGCGCTTGCCTTCCTTCTGGTTTTTGTCCGGAACCTCCACGCTGGCATGTTTCTGGTTGTCGTAGATCACCGCGTTCTCCGGAACCGTCAGCGTGTTCTTGTGCTCGTCCAGAATGATCTCGGCATTGGCCGTCATGTTGGCCTTCAGTTCGCCGCCCGGGTTGTCGATCGAGACCCTCACCTCAAACGTCGTCACATTGTCTTTTTCCACGCCCAACGGCGCAATCTTGGTTACCTTGCCCTGGAAGACACGGTCCCTGAAGCTCTCTACCTTGATCCGCGCCGGCTGCGCCATGTAGACGTGCGCAATGTCCGCCTCGTCCACCTTGCCCTGCACATAAACCTGTGTGGTGTCGCCCTCGGTCATCACCAGCGTGGCCGTCGAGCCCAGCACCAGGATCGAGCTCACTGCGTCGCCGATCTCCACGTCCCTTGACAGAATCTCCCCGTCCATCGGTGCCACAATGGTCGTGTAGCCAAGCTGTTCCTCAAGCTGCTTCAAACTTGCCTGCGCCTGTTGCACCTGCGCCCGCGCCTGTTTCAGCCGCGCCGAGTCCACGCCGATCTGCGCTTTGGAGTTGTCGCGCCGCGTCAGCGCCGCCAAATAGTCCTTATTGGCGTCGTCCAGCGCCTGCCGGCTCACAACCCCTTCCTTCTGCATCTCCAGGTTGCGGTCCAGCGTCGCCTTGTACATGGGCAGGTCCGGCGCCGCGGCGTTCACCTTGTCCTGGTCGATGTTGGCTTCGTAGGTGGCCACGTTGGCCTCGGCCGCGGCCAGTTGCGCCCGCTGCGCATCTACCTGGGCCACGATCTCCTGTTGGTCCAGTTGCGCCAGTTGCTGCCCCTTGTGCACATAGTTATTGATGTCGACATAAAGCTTCTCCACAATGCCGGAAGCCTTTGACTTCACCTCGACCTTGGTGATGGGTTGAATCTTGCCCGTGGCCACCACCGAACGCGCCACGTCTCCGCGCGTCACCTTGGCCAGCTTGTTGGGGTCGATGCTCGACTTCTTCACCAGCAGCGCCAGTCCAACTCCCCCCAGCGCCACCACCAGCACCCCACCCACAATCAGCCAGATCCAGAATCGTTTGCTTCTTCGCGATGCAGCCACCCAAAACCTCCAAGGTCCCAAAGAAACCGCGGCTCCCGCCACGTCCAAAAATCAATAAGAGCAGCGCGCAACTCAAGCGCGTCCGCTTCCGTATCCGCTCCACCTTTTCATACGCACCTGGCGCCGCCTTGGTTCCCGGGTTAGCGGAGGCTGACTCGCAGCCTAACTGTCCTGCGGCTTTGCCGTCCCATAATGCTATCCTCACAACCGGGATGGAAGGTCTCTCGCTACTCAAATTTGTCGCCGTGGCCATGCTCATTCTGGCCAACGCTTTTTTTGTGGCCGCCGAGTTCGCCCTCGTCTCCATCCGCGACACGCGCATCGAGCAGTTGCTGGCCGCCGGTGTCCCCGGAGCCCGCGCCGTCCGCCGCCTGCAGCACGACCTCGAGGATTTTCTTCCCGCCGTCCAGCTTGGCGTTACCCTCTGCTCTCTGGCCCTGGGCTGGATCGGCGAGCCCTTGGCCGCTGCCGTCCTGCTCGGTTGGTTCAGCGCTCTCTATCTCGACCTGACCTGGGCGCATATCTATGCCCACGTCATCGCCGTCGCTGTGGGTTTTGCCCTCATCACCTATTTCCACGTATTGGTGGGCGAACTGGTGCCCAAGTCCCTCGCCCTGCGCCGCGCCGAGGCCCTGGCCGTCGCCGTCGCCCCGCCCATGCTCATCTTCATGGCCCTGGCCCGTCCCGCCGTTCGCCTGCTCAAGGTCTCGGCCTCCGTCATCCTCCGCGGTTTCGACATCCCCATCACCGAGCGCGCCCAGGTCCACTCCCCCGAGGAACTCAAGCTCATCGCCACCGCCGCCCGCCGCATGGGCGTCCTGCCTGAATTCCAGGAGAAGCTCATCCACCGCGCCCTCGAACTCGACGACGTGCCGGTCCGCGAGATCATGACCCCCCGCCAGAAAATCTTCTCTCTGCCCTCCAACATGCCCATCGAGCAGGCCAGCGCCCAAGTGATCGACTCCAAGCACTCCCGCGTCCCCGTCTACGACGAGACCCGCGGCCCCGAGCACATCGTCGGCCTGGTCTACTCCAAGGACTTGGCCCGCCTCATGTTCTTCCGCCCCAGCGTCCTGCGCACTCCACCCCCGCCGCCCAACTCGCCTGTGATCCAACCTCCCCATCCAGGTGCCTCCCATCTCGATTCCGAGATGTGGGAAAGCAAAAACCCCACCCCAGCCCCCGTACGCTTCGCCGCTCCCTTCGTCGAACTCAAGCTCTCCCAGGTCATGCGCGACGTTCTGGTGGTTCCTGAAACCAAGACCGCCCTCGAACTCATCCGCGAGTTCCAGCAGCGCCGTCGGCACATGGCCATCGTGGTCGACGAGTACGGTTCCACCGTCGGCCTCGTCACCGCCGAGGACGCCATCGAGCAGCTCACCGGCGAGCTCGAAGACGAGTTCGACTCGCCCACCCGGCCGGTTCTCACCACTGCGTCGGGCGCATTCCTGATGGACGGCGGCGTCAACCTCCGCGATCTCGAAACCCAGATGCAGTGGGACCTGCCCCGCGAGGGCGGCGTCGAAACCCTTGCCGGTTTCCTCCTCATGCGCCTTGGCCACATCCCCAAGAGCGGAGAATCCATCACCTTTGAAGGCCGCCGCCTCACCGTTGTCGAAATGGAAGGCCGCCGCATCGCCAAAATCCGCGTCGAACCGGTTACCGCACAGACCGGTCCCGTCAAGGCCGTCTCCTGAGCGTTTTCGCTCGCGGCGGAAAGTTGTAACGCCGTGTATGACAGCGTCGGCTCCTGTCAACTAATTTTCGCAACAAGGCCCTTGTTGTGGTCGGAGGGGTGTCAAGGGCGCCGTTGTTTGGCGTTCATCTCGACCCTTGACACCCCTCCGGC
>Ga0302267_10000812_pt1 | contig 41262 bp, 32 predicted proteins | sample III_Bog_E1_3_FD_194555 | JGI IMG/M metagenome (GOLD analysis project Ga0302267, IMG submission 194555) | Peat permafrost microbial communities from Stordalen Mire near Abisko, Sweden - III_Bog_E1_3 | ecosystem: Environmental > Terrestrial > Soil > Wetlands > Peat | place: Sweden: Abisko...
AGGATGCCCACGTCGCGGAACGCTCCCGGGCGTTCCGCAGGATGCCCGCGGAACGCTCCCGGGCGTTCCGCAGGATGCCCGCGGAACGCTCCCGGGCGTTCCGCAGGATGCTCACGCCTGGAGGCCCCACTCGTCGAGCTCTTCGTCCGTGGCGTGGCTGACCCGGCGGTAGCGCTCTTCGAGGCGGCCCTCCACGGCGCGCACCACGAGCACGGCGAGGAGCCCGGCGCCGATCGCGAGCACCTGGGAGAACACCCCGAACTGGTTGAGCAGCCGCTCGGCGAGGAAGAGCCCCCACCAGGCGCCGATGGACGCGTGAGGCAGCGTGCGGGGGGGCGGCGCCTGGTCCATGGCGACGCTGCGATAGCCGCCGGAGCCGTCGAGGCGCGGGCGCGGCGCGGGCTCGGGGACGCCGTCGGGGTCGAGCCGATCGTGGACGTCGCGGACCACCTGGTAGGGGCGATACATGCTGAGGAGGGGGATGAAGAAGCCCCACACCGCCTGGCTCGGCGTCCAGCTCAGGGGGACGGTGCTGATCGAGCGGGTCAGCGCGACGACGCGCGAGAGCCAGGTCAGGAAGAGCACCGCCGTCAGGAGGAGGAGCGACACCTCGACGATCTGCCCGAGGGTGGCCACCGTCGCGCGGGTCTCGTGGCTCAGGGCCGGGAAGGTCCCCGCGAGGAGCTCGCAGAGGCGCAGGCCGATGGTCGCGAAGAGCGCGCCGACCGCCCAGCGCGCTCGCCCGCGGGTCGCGGCCACATCCCGATCCCAGCCTAGTCGTGCGTTGGACCACTGGTTCATGGTGACGTCACGGTACCAGAATCGGGCGAGTGGCGGGGCGCCCCTTCAGGGTGTGGGGCCGCCCGGCGCCGCGTCGGGGGCGGGCTCGGATTTCTCCGCGCGCACGAACTGCTCGAAGACCACCAGCGTCACGGTGGTCTCGCCGCCGACGGCGGTGAGGACGCTCTTGAGCCGCGGCCACTCCAGCCCGCCGAGCCCGGCGCCGATGCGCGGCACCCCCACGCGCTCGATGCCGGCGGCCGCGGCGAGCTCGACCGTCTTGCGCAGGGCGCGGGCGACGGCGGGCAGCTTCGCCTTCTTCTTCCAGTGCTCCTGGATGGCGAGGTTGTAGATGACGGTCTCGCCCTCGCTCCACACGAAGACGTCGCCGAGGTGGAAGCGGCCGTCGGCGCAGCGGGCCGCGTACTCCGCAAACATCCTCGGCCAGCGCTTCTTGAAGGCCACCGCGACCCCGGAGTCCATGGCCCCCACGCAGTTGCAACCGTTCGCGTACGCGTGGAGCCCGGGGGTGTTGAAGAGGTCGCCCTTGACGAAGCTGGTCGGCATCACCGGGCAGGGTACGCGATCCGCGGCTCAGAACGAGTAGGAAGCCGTCAGCCCGAGCCCGACGCCGCCGGAAGTCGACAGCCGAGCCTGGTAGCCCGCCCTGACCCCCAGGCCGAAGCCGAGCGGCAGAGCGATGGAGGCGTCGCCGTAGAGCCGCACGCCGTAGCTCTCCGCGTGGGGCATGTCGGTGACCTCGACGACCGGCGCGACGGTGATCCCCTCCCGCACCAGGATGTCGAGCCGGCTGTAGAAGCGGCTCCCGAAGTAGGTGTCGCCGAAGCCGATGGTCTCGCCGCCGAGGGTGAGCCGGGTGCCGTAGGGGTCGCCGATCAGGAGCGCGCCGCCGCCCCCGATGGAGAACCCGACCTCGGTGATGCTGGCGAGGGCGGCGAGCTCGAGGTGCCAGGCGTCCGCGAGGCGGAAGCGCAGCCAGGGCTCGGCGTAGTTGAGGCCGACGTCGAACTTGCTGGGATCGAGCTGCTGCTCGCCGACCAGCGAGGTGCCGCGCACCACGCCGATCTTGATGCCGAACTCCGCGACGGTGCGCAGGGGGCGGTAGGTGTAGCCGGCCTCGACGCGCCAGAACTGATCGGAGACCGAGGGGACGCGCGACTGGCCCACCGGGCAGCTCGGCACGCCGGCCGCGCAGGGGATGGCCGCCGAGCCGGTGGTGGTGCCGAAGCGGACGAAGTCGGCGGTGGTCGCGACGGTGGACCGCCGTCCGCCGAGGCGCTGGAGGGCGGCGCGCTCGCGCACGTCCATGGGCTCCTCGAGCACCAGCACCGGGTGGAGCGCGGCGCGGGAGGCGAAGGCAGCCGCTCGGACGCCGTCGGTGCGCTCGATCTCGATGGCGTAGGCGAGGCCAGGGGCCAGCACGTCCTCGGCCGGGATGACGGCGAGGTACTCGGCGCCGTGGTCGCCGCGCAGCAGCGGGACCACCTTGAGGGCGCCGCCGGGGGCGCGATAGACGACGCCCGCGCTGCGGACCAGCTCGGGGTGATCGAGCGTGACCGCGAGGCGTACCTCCTCGTGGGCGCGCGCGCTCGACACCGGGGCGTGGTGGGCACGCGGGGTGGGCGCCTGAGCGGCGGCGCCGCTGGCGACGGTGGGAGCCTGGCCCGGTGCCTCGTCGGCGCGAGCCGACGTGAGGAAGGCGAGGACCACGAGCCCCGCGAGCGCACCGACGAGCGAGCCTTGCGACGTCACCATGTGTATCCCACCGCCCCGCCGGCGCCCGGTCCCGCGTGCTGGATGGTTCGTCCCTCGAACGATCCGCGCGCGGCGATGACCAGGTCGGGCGTGATCTTGAAGCCCAGTTGCACGATGCCTCGCCCCCCGATGTCCCCCGAGCCGGTCGAGGTGCCCACCGCCGTCGGGCCCGGCGTGACGCCGGCCGGCTGGTTGGTGACCTCCGTCCGGAGGAGGATCGGGAAGCGCTCGAAGGTGGCGAGCTCGAGCTGCGTGAAGCCGCGCAGGCCGAGGCCGCCGAGGACCTCGCCGCCGATCATCAGGTTGGTCCCGAGGTCCGAGCCGATGCGGAGCATGAGCTGCCCGCCACCGGAGATGCCGTCGTCGAGCAGGCCCACCGCCACGCGGCCCCCGAACGAGAAGGCATGGACGACCCCGATCTCGGCCTCCAGCCAGCCATAGGTGAGGCCCACGCTCCGCGGCGCGAGCGCGAGCGCGTCGAGATCGTGGACCGAGCCGCCGACGCCGCGGTACACGCCGAAGCCGGCCCGCAGCGCCTTGACGCCGAGATCGCCGTAGCGCACCCCGAAGGAGCCCTCGGTCTGCGAGGCGTAGTCGTTGCCGCGCAGCCGGTTGTAGTCGGCGTAGTCGGTGGACAGCTCGACGTGGGAGGGGAGCTTGCGCGGCGCGTACGGGCGCGGGGTCTCGAACACCTCGAGATCGCGCGGCAGGTCCGGCGTCCCCACCAGCAGCGACGCCTTGCCGCCGGCCGCGACGCCTTCGATGAAGTACTCGAGGCCCGGTCCGAGCACGCGATCGGCCGGGATGGTCGCCGCGAAGTACCCGTTGCCGAGGGCGCTCATCGGGAACGGCAGATACGAGGGCGCCCCCCGGCGCCGCACCTGGATGACCGCGCCCGCGGCCAGGTCGTCGAGCTCGATGGCGATGCGGAGGGGCGCCCCCGCCAGCGCCTCCCGCGGCTCGGCGAAGCTCCTCACCTGGATCATGCCCGTCGCGGAGATCACCTTGCCCCGCTGGGTGACGAGCTCGCGCAGCGCCGCCGCCTCCTCCAGGAGGACGGGCGAGAAGCGCCCGGTGGGACGGGCCCGTACGTACTCCTCGTAGCGGCGGATGCGCATCCACAGATCGGCGCCCCGGAGCGCGTCGAACATCCGGGTGACCGCGACCGCCTCGGGATCCTCGGGGGGCTTGTCCTCGGCGGTCGGCTCCAGGGGGTGCGGCGACGGGGGTGCCGCGCTCGGCTCGGGGGGCGTGACGCTGGCGGCCGCCGGCACCGGCGCGACGAGGACGACGACGTCACCCACCGAAGCGGGCCGGGACAGGGGCGCCGTCGCCCTGGCGAGCGCCATCGTGGGGCGCACCTGGGTGAGCTCGAGCGAGCCGATGCGGAAGCGATCGGTGAGCACCTTGCCGGTGACGGGGTGCTTCAGCTTGATGGGCCGCCAGATCTCGACGGTGACGCCGGCGGAGGCGCCCCGGGTCGCGCCGAGATCGACGATGAGATCGTCGCCCTGGAGGGCCAGCACGGCGCCTTCGACGTCGGCTCCGGTGCTCTTTACGGGAGCGGTGACCGCGGGGCTGGGGGGCCTCCCCAGGGTGACCGGCGCCGCTCGGGCGGGCTGCGCCGCGGCCGGGCCGGCGGCGAGCGCCGCGCCGAGCGCCACGAGGGCGCTCAGCGCTGGATGAATCGGGAGGTGGGCTGTTCGAGTCCTCATGACGAGTTGCACCGGACCTGGTGCAATCACGGGACTCGCGTGGTGTCGGATTCTCGACCCGCGCAAAGGCGGCCGAGGCGGAGGATCGGCGGGCGCTGCCGCGCCGGAGGGTGCGTAGAGGGAGGCGCGGGTGGCGGAGCCCCGCGCAGACGCGTTCGCGGTGGCGCTTTCTCGACGGGCGGAGCCCGCGAGCGTCACCCTGGGACGAGGTCTACGGCGTGCAGCACTCGATGCTGGCCGCGCCGGCGCAGAACCCGGGGGTCGAGGTGGAGCCCATCGCGGCGCAGGTGCCGGTGTCGATGCAGACGCCCTCGACGCCGTTGGCCGAGCACGCGGGCGGGGGCGTGCAGCACTCGATGTTGGCGGCGCCGGCGCAGTCGCCGGCCGACGAGACGTAGCCCGGCATCGCCACACAGGCGCCGGTGTCGATGCAGGTCCCGGAGACGCCCTTGGCCGTGCAGGAAGCCGGCGGAGGCGCGGCGGGAGCCAGCGTGCAGCACTCGATGTCGGCGGCGCCGGCGCAATCGCCGGCCGTCGACACGTAGCCCGGCATCGCCGCGCAAGCGCTGGTGTCGATGCAGGTCCCGGAGACGCCCGCGGCCGTGCAGGTCACCGGCGCCGGCGGCGGCGGGGCGACGGCGGCGAGCGTGCAGCACTCGATGGTGGCCGCGCCCGCGCAGTCCCCGGCCGTCGAGACGTAGCCCGGCATGGCCGCGCAGGTGGCCGTGTCGATACAGGTCCCCGCGACGCCCGCGGCCGTGCAGGTGACCGGCGGGGGCGGAGGGGGCGGAGCGCTGGCCCCGGGCGTACAGCACTCGACGCTGGCGGCGCCCGCGCACAGCCCGGCCGTGGAGACGTAGCCGGTCATGGAGGCGCAGGTGCCGGTGTCGATGCAGGTCCCGGCGACGCCGCCCGCCGTGCACGCCTGCGGCGCCGCCGCGACGCCGCCGGGGCCCCACTGCCCGAAGTCGTCGACCATCGACTGGTCCTTGTCCCACGCGCCGCCCGGCCCGATGTCGTTCTCGATCTGCCGGAGCTGCGCGCGCGAGTCCCACTGACCGCTGGACCACGCGTACGTCTGCCAGCCCCAGGTGATCTTCCCGTCGTTGAAGAGGCCGTTCATGGCGCCGTATCCGGCGTAGGCGCCGGTGCGCGAGAGGCCGATGACCGAGGCGACGCCCTCGTAGTACTGATCGATGACCGCCTGCTGGGAGGCCGTCGCCTCGAAGTCGATGGCGAAGTAGATGGGGCGGGTGGCGGGCTGCCCGCACGCGAGCGCCTGGCTCGCCGCCGCGGTCGCGTCCGAGACGCCGAGGTTGAACCCCGAGAGCGCGTCGCTCGCGCCGGCCTCCCAGACCACCACCACGTCGAGCCCCGCCGCGATGAGCGCGTCGGCCTCGGTGGCGCTGAGGTTCTTGCCGGTGGTGTCGTGGCTCAGGTACCGGGCCACGAACCCGTACCCGTCCGCCGTCAGGGAGGCCGGGGTCGGCCTCGCCCACGCGTAGTCGACGCCGAAGCCCGGGCCGGTCACCGCGTCGCCGAGCTTGCCGGCGTTGCTCGAGTCGTCGATGCCCCCGCCGATGCACCCCGTCACCGGGAGGAGCAGGGCGAGGAGCGCGAAGCTGGCGGCGGCAGGGTACGAGCGAGAGACCTTCGCGTGAGCGTTCATGCCCGCCGCGTGAGCACGAGGTGTGCCGCGCTCGAACGACGCGAAACCAGCGGTGATTGCGGGGGGTTTCCGCGGGTCAGGAGCCGCGCCGGGTCAACCCGCCCCCCCGGCGGGGTCGGCCGCTGGATCCATCGACCTCCACCTGGGGTCGCCGCGATCCATCCGCGGGGTGACCCCCTACTTGTGCCCCTTGGGCGTCTTCCACCGCGGCTCGATGTGGGCGCGCACGATGTCGGCCATCAGCCCGATGTGGGCGCAGTGATCCGGCTTGTCGTCGCCGGTGTAGCCGCGCATGTGGAAGTTGCCCTTGTCGAAGCGGTCGATCATGTCGAGGCCGAGCACGTCCTGGCGGTTGGCCTTCTTCGGCTTGCCGCCGAGCTTGCCGACCACGTAGCCCGCCACCTCGGTGGTGGAGGCGTACCCGGGGGGGATGATCGACGAGTGGCTCATGAACATGAACGTGTGCTTGGCGGCGGCGCGCTTGGCGAAGGCGATGAAGGGGGTGAGCTGGTCGGCCTTGAGCGTGTGGGCCTGCTCGTCGGTGTAGCCCGCGTGGAGCGAGTCGAGGAGGATGACCGAGTCCACCTTGCTGGACGCGGGCTGGCGGAGGATCTGCTCGATGGCGCCGTAGCCGGCGCTCCACGAGGAGAGCGCGAGCTTGCGGATGTGGGCGCTGGGGCGGCCGGCGTGGCGGGCGACCGCCGCCTCGACGCTGGCGAGGAGGTTGGTGAAGGTGGCCGGCGAGGAGAACGACTGCTGGTAGGCGCCCGAGCCGATGCCGAGATCGATGCCGACGAGGACGATGCCCTTGGCCGACTTGACGAACTCTTTGCGGATGGGCTCGTGCCCGTGAAAGTGGATGATGACGTCGAACTGCCCGCTCTTGCTGAGGCCACCCTTGTGCGGGAGCAGCACCTGGCCCATCGACATCCCGCTGCCGCTCCAGCCGTCGTAGATGCCGAACCCGGGATCGGGCGTCATGCACGGGTTGATGCCGCCGCGGCGCTTGGGGTGGGACGCGGGGGCCTGCGGGGCCGGCGTCCTCGGGACCTCGTCGTCGCCGGGCGGGGCCGGGGGATGCTCGACGTTGGAGGCGGGCCGGGTGGGCCCCTCCTCGGCGGGGGGCGCGGCCGGGACCTGATCGGCAGACGCGGGCAGGGCCCCGAAGAGGCAGGCCGCCGCGATGACGGAGAACAGGGCAAAGGCGCGGCGCACGGCTCCCGGGTACGGCATGGACCAGGGTCATTCCATGGAAAGGCCGGGCCGTCGAGCTTGTAGCAAAAAGCAGCGAGACGCTGGACAGCGCGGCGAGGAGCGTCAGGAGAGCCTGTCCGGATCAGCCCCCCTTCGTGCGCTGCCGCTCCTTCGAGGTCAGCGGCGGGTCGCCGGAGATGCGCAGGTTGATGAGCCGGCTCAGCACGTCGAACCAGAACGGCGAGCCGAGGGCGACCGCCAGGCCGGTGAAGACGATGCCGAGCAAGCGGAACAGCCAGTACTGGGCCTTGGACGAGGGCGCCCCCTCCGCCCTGGAGCGCTCGTACAGGTAGGGGAGGCCGATGGGGAGCGCGAGCGCGTCGAGCTGGCTCACCGACTTCGCGATCGCCGCGGTCGCGCCCTTCTCCGAGGGAGCCTCCGGTGCCTGCCGGGCCGCCCGCTGGACGTAGTCGGTGGCGGCCGCCACGGTCGCCTCGCGGAGCGCGCCCTCGTGGAGGAGCGCGTCGGCGAGCACCCCGGAGTCGACGCCGGCGCCGAGGGCCAGGAGCACCCCGATCCACATGCTGATCCGCTGGGCCCGCCGCTTGTAGACCCCGGAGACGCGCTCCATGGAGTCGTCGAACCAGGTCTCCAGCCGGTGCCGGTACGCGGCGGCCTCCGTCACCGTCTCGTCGGCGAAGAGCTCGAGCTGGCGGCGCACGTTGCTGCCCTCGGGGAGGGCCGCGAGGGCGGCCTTGATGCCCGGGAGCGTGTCGATGGGCTGCTGGGCGTCGTTCTCGCGTCGCAGGGTGTCGAGCAGCGCCAGCACGAAGGTGCTCGAGGGCAGGTACGACGGCAGGCCCGGAGTGAGGCCCTTGATCAGCGGATGATCGTAGACCTTGGCCCCGAGCCCTTGCACCTCGGGGTCGTGGAGGAGCGTGCCGATGCCGTCGGCGAGGGTCCTGGACCGCAGTCCCCGCGCCCAGGCGAGCAGCTCGTTGACGCCCGAGCAGACCATGCTGAGGAGCAGGTAAACGAAGCTCATACCGATGATGACGTCGAATATTCCACCGAGACTCGACACGTGCCCTCCTCCTGCCGCGGGCACCCCGCCGCGGCAGGGTCGAGGATAGGCGAAGAGTCCGGCGCTGGATACCTGGCGAGGCCCCGGGCCGCCCCGGCTCGCCAACGCGCCCGCGGTTGCTACGGCCTCCCGGCGAGACCGTCCGTCAACCCGCCACCGAGATCGAGCTCGGTCGGTGCCGGCGTCGACGCCGCCGCTGCTACGCGTGCTCGTGCTGCTGGTGCTCGTGGAGACGCCAGTGCCAGCCTCGCCACCAGCGCCGCCGGTGGTGGTGCCGACACTACCGGCGCCGGCTCCGCAGAGCGAGCCCCGGACCGAAGAGCAGGGCCATCACCGCGACCTCGAGGATCTCCAGCGCACGCTTGATCGACTTCATCCGCTCGCCCTCCGCCGCCGCCGCCGCCCCGTGATGAGAACGCTCGTGTGCTCGGTCACGGTAGCCTACACCGAGATGCCGCCAACGTGTCACCTTCCTGTCACCCGCCCCAACACTTCCAAAGGGGGCGCACGAGCGGGGTGCTCGGGAACGTCCGCGAGCCTCTCCCCCCCGCCTCAGTCGCCTCGTCCCAGGCCCGCCAGCGCGAGGATCTCGCGCACCCGCGCCTCCCAGGTCCAGCGCCCGAGGTGCGCGGCGCGGAGAGCCTCGGCGCGGCGGAGGAGGGCGTCGCGCTGGGCCCACAGGGAAGCGATCGCCTCGCGCGTCTCGCCCGGTGAGCGCGGCGCGGGATCCAGGGGCAGCACGGCCCCCTCGCCGAAGAGCTCCGTGAAGATGGGATCCTGCGGCGGCCTGCCGATCATGGTGGTCGCGCTGGCAGCGGCTTCGAACCAGCGGCACGTCATCGGGCTGAGCCCGCCGGCGCGCGCGGGGTGGGTCAGCTCGACGGGCCAGGCTACGGTGAAGAAGCTGTGCCGGAGGTGCCAGGCATACTGCCGGTAGAGGTAGCTCGAGGGGACCCGGGGATTGAGCGTCGCCGCCACCGTGGCGTCGTAGTAGAGTCCCGAGTCCTCGCAGAACCGGTCGAGGGCCTGGTGCACCCCCTCGAGCCTTCGCCCGTACGAGCTCACCGCGATGCCGCGCTCGGCGGCCGGCACCGGCGCGAAGCGATCCGGCCGGACGCCCTGCGCCACGGCATGCCACCGCCGCCCCGTCTCGCGCTCGAGCATGGGCACCGCCGAGTGGAACGAGGTGATCATCAGATCCCAGCGCGCCGCCCCGGCGAGGCGGCGCAGCGCCGGGAGCTGCTCGGCGAAGGTGTCGTAGACGTAGACGATGCGATAGCCGACGTGCGCGTCCCAGGCCCGGTAGAGGTCGAGCCAGGAGCTCTCCGGGCCCATCAGCACCAGCCAGAGCACGTCGGCGTCGACCTGGAACCCCCCGCGGGAGGGCACGAAGCGGCGCAGGGGCGCGTAGCGCGTGCCGTGTCCGAGGCGTTCCCGGATCGGAGCAGGCGCATCCCAGGTGGGGATGGGGACCACGGCGGCGCCGGTGGCCCGGACGATCTCGTCCTCGAAGTCGCGGAGCACGCCGTACTGGAAGCCGTTGCTCTCGGGCACCGTGAGAAGGACGTGACGGAGAGGCATCCGCCCCGCCATTACCCTGCGCCCCTCCCCCGTTCAAGGGCGCCTGCCCTGGCGACCTTCGACCTCGCGGGAATAAAGACGGGGAGCGAGCGGCTCGGCGGCGGGGCTGAAATTTCGGGGGTGGCTCGGGCGAAGGTGCCAGCGTCCGGCGCTCGGCCTCCTCGAGCGGGGGGGAGATTCTCTTGAGCACGGCGATCGAGGCAGGGACTGATGCGGCGGGCGACCGTCCGCCTTCGCCGTTCGCGCTGCTGTTCGCGCCCGACCGGGCGATGGATCGCCAGGCCCGGGTGGGGCGCGCGCTCTGGCTCCTCCTCCTCGCCTGGCTGTGCGCGCTCCTCCTCGCGGCGGCGCTGGCCTTCCGGGTCGACGCCGGCAGCAGCACGCTCCAGAAGCTGGAGGCGGCCGGCCAGCTCCAGACGATGAGCGACCGCCAGCTCGCGGACGAGACGCGGAGCGCCGAGCGCCTCTTCCAGGTGGCGAGCATCGCCCGCGGCGCGGTGGGCGTGCCGCTCCAGCTCGGGCTCGCCTGCGTGGCGATCCTCGGCCTCTCCTGGTTCTTTCGCGGCCGCGTCAAGGGGAGCGCGGTCGCGGCGGTGGCCGCCGCCACGCTGCTGCCCGGCGCCCTGGCCGACGCGCTCGACGCCCTCGCCGCCCTCCGCAACGCCGCGGTCTCGCCCGAGGGGACGCCGCTGTCGCCGCGCACGCTGAGCGCGATCCTGCCGCTCTTCGGGCACCCGCTCGCGGGGCCCTGGATCAAGCTGGGCAACGCGCTCGACGGGTACTCGCTGTGGGCGGCGGTGCTGCTCGGCTACGGCGTCGCCGCCGCCGGACAGGTCCCGCGCCGGACCGCGCTCGTCGGCACCTTGATCGCGTGGGTCTGTTACCGACTCCTCACGCAGGTCGCTGCGGGAAGCTAGACGAGGCCTCATGACGAAGGGACGATGGATCCTGGCGGTGATCATTCTCGCGGCGGTCGGCTTCGCCACCGCGCGCGGCCTGCGCCCGCGCCCCCCGCCGCCCGCGGACGTGAGCGCCGCCACGGTGAAGCGGCAGGACCTCACCCGCACCGTCAACGCCGCCGGCCACGTGCAGGCGCGCGAGACGGTCAAGGTCAGCTCCAACGTCACCGGGGACCTGCTCTCGGTCTCCGTCAAGGAGGGCGACCACGTCCGCGCCGGGCAGGTGCTCGGGCAGATCGACCGGCGCCTCTACGAGTCCGCGGTCGCCCAGTTCCGCGGCGCCGTGGCCTCCGCGGTCGCGCAGACCACCCAGATCGAGGCCACCGTCGCCCAGGATCGCAAGAACCTGGATCGCTCCCGCCTGCTCCTCGCCGAGAGCCTGGCCAGCAAAGCCGACCTGGAGAAGGCCGAGACCCAGCTCCTCGTCGACCTCTCCGGGCGCGCCTCGCAGAAGCAGCTGGTGGCGCAGAACCAAGGCCAGCTCGAGCAGGCGCTCTACAACCTCTCCCGGGCCACGCTCAACGCGCCGATCGACGGCACCATCCTCGAGTTTTATCACAAGGTCGGCGAGCGCATCCGCGGCTCCGACTTCAGCGAGGACGTGGTCCTCTTGATGGGCGGCCTCGCCGACATGGAGATCAAGGCCGAGGTCGGCGAGCACGAGGTCGTCGGCATCCGCGTCGGCAACGAGGCCGCGGTGGAGATCGACGCCATCCCCGATCGCATCTTCCCGGGCCACGTCGTCGCCGTCGGCAAGAACGCGCAGATCAAGAACCCCGGCACCGACGCCGAGGTGACCACCTTCTTCGTCCGCGTCGGCCTCGACAACCCCCCCGAGGGCGGCCTCCCCGGGATGTCGGCGTCGGTGTCCATCGCCACCGCCACCCACCCCGGCGCGCTGGTGGTGCCCATCCAGGCCGTCACCTCCCGCGAGCCGAAGAAGAAGGCGGAGGACAAGCCCGCCGGCGACACCGTCCCCGCCGGAGGCGCCCGCGCCGAGGAGGGCGCCGCCCCCTCCGTGCCCGGTGGCAAGCCCAAGCCGCTCAAGGTCGTCTTCGTCATCGGCGCCGACGGCACCGCGCAGATGCGCGTCGTCCACACCGGCATCGCCAGCCGCACCGACGTGGAGATCCTCGACGGCCTCGCCGAGGGCGACACCATCGTCGACGGCCCCTACCGCACCCTCGCCCGCGAGCTCAAGGAGGGGCAGTCCGTCAAGGTCCAGCCCAAGGGCGGCGCGGGCGAAGGCGACAAGGGCTCCAAGGGCGGCCCGGCCTGATGGCCCTCATCGAGCTCGACCACATCGGCAAGGCGTACGACCTGGGCCTCACCCGGGTCCACGCGCTCCGCGACATCCACCTGGCGATCGAGCCGGGCGAGTTCGTCGCCATCATCGGGCAGTCGGGCTCGGGCAAGTCCACGCTGATGAACATCCTCGGCTGCCTCGACGTCCCGACCACCGGCCGCTACCGGCTCGCCGGCCGCGACGTCAGCGAGCTCGCCGACGACGAGCTCGCCGACGTGCGCAACCTGGAGATCGGCTTCGTCTTCCAGAGCTTCCAGCTCCTCCCGCGGGCGAGCGCCCTGGAGAACGTCGAGCTGCCCCTCATCTACCGGGGCATCCCCCGCAAGGAGCGCCGCGAGCGCGCCATCGAGGCCCTCCGCCGCGTCCAGCTCGACGACCGCATGAAGCACAAGCCCACCGAGCTCTCCGGCGGGCAGCGGCAGCGCGTGGCCATCGCCCGGGCGCTGGTGACCGAGCCCTCGCTGCTGCTCGCGGACGAGCCCACCGGCAACCTCGACAGCCGCACCGGCGAGGAGATCGTGGGCCTCTTCCTCGACCTCCACCGCAAGGGCAACACCATCGTCCTGGTGACCCACGAGCCCAAGCTGGCGGCGCGCTGCCCCCGCGCCGTGCGCATCGTCGACGGGCTGGTCATCGCCGACGGCCCCGGCGTCGAGGTCGCCATGGCCAACGCCGAGGCCATGGGCGCCGAGGTCGTGGCCCAGGTCCTCGCCGCGAGCGCCGTCGCGGAGGCTGCCGCCAGGGCCCGCGCCCCCGAGGCGCCCGGCTCGTGAAGCCGCGACGCATCGGCGGGCTCGGCCGCGTCGTCCGCTTCGCCGCCGAGGTGGGCGACGCGGTCGTGCAGGCGGCCCGCTCCCTCCTCGCCCACCGGCTCCGCGCCGCGCTCACCATCGCCGGCGTCTCGGTGGGCATCATGGCGGTCATCGTCATCTTCATGGTCGAGGCGGGCATGACCAACAGCTTCGCCTCGCAGCTCAACTCCCTCGGCCCCAACACCCTCTACGTCCACAAGTGGGCCTGGGGCGTGGGCGGCAACGACTGGTGGAAGCTGCGCAACCGCCCGGTGGTCAGCCAGCTCGACTACCGCGCGGTGGTCGCCAACGCCACGCTGCCGCTGGCGGTGGCCCCGCTCGCCAACGCCGAGGCGGTGGTGGCGCGCGGCGAGAAGGAGGTCGCCCACGTCGACGTCCGCGGCACCGCCGAGGCCTTCCTCGACGCCGGCGGCTGGCAGCTCCGGCGCGGCCGCTTCATCAGCGATCTCGACCACGAGCTCGGCTCCGACGCCTGCGTCATCGGCGCGGACCTGGAGGACGCCTTCTTCAAGGGCCAGGAGCCGCTCGGCCAGCGCCTCAAGGTCGGCCCCACCGCGCGCTGCACGGTGGTGGGCTCGCTGGTGCGCAAGGGCAACGCCTTCGGGCGCTCCCAGGACGGGCTCCTGGTGCTGCCGCTCAGCTCCTTCCTCCGCACCTTCGGCGCCCGGCGCGGGCTCACCATCGCGGTGGTGGCGCCCGCCGGCAAGGTGATGGAGACCGAGGACGAGATCGTCGCGGTGATGCGCGCCGCGCGCCGCCTCGGCCCCGACCAGGCCGACAACTTCTCGGTCAACCGGCAGGACAAGATCCTCCAGGGCTTCAACCAGACCATGATGGTCACCAACCTGGTGGGCATCCTGGTGGGCGTGATCACCGCCATCGTGGCCGGCATCGGCATCATGAACATCCTCCTGGTGTCGGTGAAGGAGCGCACCCGGGAGATCGGCATCCGCCGCGCCCTCGGCGCCCGGCGCGCCAGCATCCTCATGCAGTTCCTCTGCGAGGCGGTGATGGTGGCGCTGGTCGGCGGTGCGCTCGGCGTGGCGCTCGGCGCGGGGGCGGCGGCGCTCATCGATCTGGTCAGCCCCATGCCCGCCAGCATCGACCCCAAGGTGGTCCTCGGCGGCGTGCTCGGCTCCTGCCTCCTCGGCGCCGTGTTCGGCCTCTGGCCGGCGCTCTCGGCGGCCTTCCTCCCCCCCATCGACGCGCTCCGCCATGAGTGACGAGCGAACACGACCGGGGCTCCGGGCCCGCATGGCCGCCACCCTGGCGGCGCGCCTCGACGATCTCCGCCTCGCCCTCGGCGCCCTCGGCGCCCACCGCCTCCGGGCCGGCCTCACGCTGCTGGGCATCGTCATCGGCGTCTTCACCGTGGTGGCGATGATGTCGCTGCTCAACGGCCTGCAGGCCTCGATCGACAAGAACATGGGCGGCCTCGGCGCCGACGTCTTCCAGATCCAGCGCCTCCCCAACTTCAACTTCGGCGCCCTCTCCCCCGAGATCCAGCGCCGCAAGAACCTCAAGCTCGCCCACGTCCTCCAGCTCCGCGAGGCGCTCCCCCAGGCCCTCCAGGTCGGCGGCGAGGTGTGGGAGGCCGGCAAGGAGGTCGCCGCCGACGGCAAGCTGGCCTCGGGCGTGTCGGTGGGCGGCGGCACCGCCGAGTTCTTCACCAACAACAACCTCCCGCTCGGCCGCGGGCGCAGCTACACCGAGGCCGAGGCTACCGGCGCCGGGCGGGTGATCGTGCTCGGCGCGTCGGTCGTCGACGTGCTCTTCCCTTACAGCGATCCCGTGGGCCAGCGCGTCCGCCTCGGCCGCCTCGAGCTGGAGGTGATCGGCACCCTGGAGCGCCAAGGCGGGAGCCCGCTCGGGGGCAACCCCGACAACCTGGTGTCCATCCCCATCACCCTCTTCCTCGAGCTCTACGGGACGGGGCGCTCGGTCAACATCACCGTGATGGCCCGCTCCCACGTTGAGCTGGCCCGGCTCCAGGACCTCGCCATCGGCGCCTTCCGCACCGTGCGCGGCCTCGACGCCAGGGCCGAGAACGACTTCGACATGTACTCCAACGACTCGGCCCGGGCGACGTTCGACCAGCTCGCCGGCACCGTCACCGCGGCGGGCTTCGTCATCTGCGCCTTCACGCTCATCGTCGGCGGCATCGGGGTGATGAACATCATGCTGGTGGCCGTCACCGAGCGCACCCGCGAGATCGGCCTGCGCAAGGCCCTCGGCGCGCGGCGGGCGCGGGTGCTCGCCCAGTTCGTCATCGAGGCGGTGCTGCTCTCGTTCTTCGGCGGGGTGATCGGCGTGGTGCTGGCGTTCGGAGGGACGGTGCTGGGGCGCTTCCTCGACTTCCCGGCCGAGGTGCCGATGTGGGCCGTGGCGCTGGGGCTCGGCGTGTCGAGCGGCATCGGGCTGCTGGCGGGGATCTATCCGGCGTGGCGGGCCTCGCGGCTGGATCCGGCGGTGGCGCTGCGGCTGGAGTAGGCGGGCCCGCCGCCGCGCGAAACGACGGCGGGCCCCGCTCCTCCGCCCTGCCCCTCAGGTGACGACGACCGCCACCCACGCGGTGTAGGCCGACTGGCCGTTGGGCAGGTCCTTGTCGCAGGCGAGCACCCGGAAGTAGACCGTGGTGCCCGAGACCTGCCCGGCGAGGTAATAGCGCGCCGCCGTGAGCGCGATCTGCGCCGAGTAGGTCGTCGCGTCCGCGGGGTTGGTGGCGTGCTGGAGCAGGTACCCGTGCGCGCCCACGGTCGGGTTCCAGCGCACGCCGGCGAGGGTCGGCTTCTTCTCCTTCATCGGCCGCAGGTTCGCCGGCGTCGTCGCCAGCGGAAGGGCGGAGCGCTCCTCGACGCCGACGTTGAAGGTCTGCACGACCTGCTTGGAGCCGTCGCCGAAGACGTTGATGGACGTCAGCGTGGCGTCGCGGCGCGCGAACCAGCGGCGCACCAGCGGGGGCTCGGCGATCTCGGCGGCGGCGAGGTCGGCCCTCGCCTTGGCCTTCGCCTTGTTGTTGGCGTCGAGCGCCGCGTTGGCGGTCGCCCAGGCGGTGGCGTTGTTCTTGACGTCGGTGGCGACGCCGATGTTGGTGCTGGCGAGGATGTTGGGGATGGCTTCGTTGCCCGCAGTCACCATCTCCTCCGGAGTCCGGGTGGGCTCGGTGAGGTGAGGCGTGGCACGGTCGACCGGTACCTTGTTCATGGGCTCTCTCTCCTCTCGGTCGCGCCGCGCCGCCCCTCGGTCAGCCCGTGGTGCGTCGCCGCGCGGGTTTGGGTTCCCGGGGTGCGACCATCGGGAGGGGGCGAAGTTCCCGTCGAGCAACTTCCCGACGCGGTCGGCCGGCAACCGCGGAAAACCCGGGCGGAGCGCGGGTGGTACGAGGTGGGAGAGGGGCGCCTTGCTCCCGGGGGGAGGCGCCGGGAAACGGTTTGGAGGCAGCTCCCAGGATTTGGAGCCAGCAAATCCTGAGAGCTGGCGGCAAATCCTGTCAGCGGCCAGCAAATCCTCTCGGCAGCCAGGTCGCGAGGGGAGCGGCGAGCATCTCGAAGAAGGAGCGAGATGGCGCCGGCGGCGGGCGGCTCCCGAGGGGAGGGCCCCGCGATCGGCGCTAGGAGGGTGGTGACGCCGCGCGCGGGCGGCTCCGCGAGGGAGAAGCGTGACGGCGTCGCCGGGAGACAGCTTCTGGCACCTGGAGGGCGACGGCGCTGCGAGCGCCCTGCTCCCCGCGGGCTCTGCCTCGCTCCAAGAGGAGGTGGGCAATGGCGCCGCGAGCGATCCGCTGCCGCCGGCAGCTGCCGCCTCGCAGCGGGAGCGGCGTGCTCGCGGCGCCGTGACCGAGCGCCCGGCGCCGGGTGACGTCAGCGCCTCACGCGCCGCCGCGACTCCTCGCTACCCACGGCGCGAACGCGGCGAGCACGAAGTCGCGAAAGGCCGTCACGCGCGAGGGGACGTTCTTCGTCGACGGGTACACGAAGTACGCCGCCGCGCCGCGTGCATGGTAGTCGGGCAGGACGCGGACGAGACGACCGCTGCCCTCGTCCGCGGCGCAGTTGATGTGGGGGAGCAGCCCGATCCCCGCGCCGGAGACGATCATCGCCCGCACGAACGCGAAGTCGTCGCCCCCGATCCGGCCGCGCACCGGGACGCTCACCTCTCCGGCCGCGCTGCGCAGCGCCCACGTCCGCGCGAGATCCTTGGCCTTGAAGACGACCTTGTGATGCTCGCCGAGGTCGCTCCAGGTCGCCGGCGCGCCGTAGCGCTGGAGATACCGGGGAGACGCGTAGAGGCGGAGCTCGAGCTCGCCGAGCTTGCGCGCGATCAGCGACGAGTCGCCGAGATCGGCCACCGCCCGGATGGCCGCGTCGAACCCCTCGTCGACGAGGTTGACGTGCTTGTTGGTCACCACGAAGTCGAGCTGGACGAGCGGGTAGCGATCCGCGAAGGCGACAACGACGTCCGCGAGGAAATTGACGCCGAGGTCCATCGGCGCCGTGACCCGCAGCCGCCCGCGGGGCTCTCGCGTCGCCGGCTCGAGGGCCTGCGCCGCGGCGCGCAGGGTCGAGACGGAGGGCGCGAGCGCCGCGTACAGCTCGCGGCCGTCGCTCGTCGGCCCCACGTGGCGCGTGGTGCGGTGGAGCAGCCGCACGCCGGCCCGCGACTCGAGCCGCGCGACGGCCCGGCTCACCGTCGAGGTCGGCACCCCGATCGCGCGCGCGGCGCCGGCGAACCCGCCACACTCGACGACGCGCACGAAGACGCCGAGATCGTCCAGGTTGAGGTCGGCCACCCGCCGGAGTCTACCGGCGGGCTCCATCAGCGCGGACCTTTTCAGCCACCCTGGCGCCGGGCCGACGCCGTCGCGGCGACGAACAGATCGACCTGCCGGAACGTCTCCGCGGGCTGCTCGAGCCACGGCAGGTGTCCGGCCGCGGCGACGGTCTCGAACTTGCTCCCCGGGATCGCGGCGGCGTAGGCGAGGCCGTACTCCCTGGTGACGACGCGATCCGAGGCGCCCCAGAGCACCAGGGTCGGGACGTGGATCCCCGCCAGCCGCGCCAGCAGGGTGGGATCGTAGCCGTAGGTATCACTGGAGAACACCGCGAGCGTCGCCTGGTTCGCGCGCATCATCGCGAGGAGCTCGGGCGTCGGGGGAGGCGCGCCCTTGCCGAAGTTGGCGGGGTCGTGGAATGCTACCTTGGCGATCTCCTGCGGAGGGAAGCCGGTGATGTTGGTGATCGGGTGACCCTGGATGTCCACGCCGACGCCGTTGATGATGACCAGCCCGGTCACGCGATGCGCGGTGTCCCGCAGCGCCACCTCGGCGCCGAGCCAGCCGCCGATGGAGGACCCGATCACGACGACGTCCTTCAGGTCGTGCTCGTCGAGGTAGCGCACATACTCGTCGGCGAGCGCGGCGATGGTCCGGAGCGACTCGGGCCGCGGCGTGCCGTTCCAGCCGGGGTGGGTCGCCGTCAGGACGTGGGCCCTCTCGGCCAGGTGCGCGACCAGGGGGGTCATCGTCGCCGGGCCGCCGCCGCCGTGCAGGACGAGGATGTTGCGTCCACTGCCACTCTCGGAGATCTTCATGATTACCCTCTTGTGTTCCGCGGAGCCGGTGTCCGCAGCAGGTGCGACCGGCGAGGTTTGAACGGGAGGCAGGGCCGTCGTCGTGGGGGCTCCCTCGGCCACGCGCGGGGTCTGCGGCGCCGGCTGGCACCCCATCCCCAGCGCGACGAGGAGGGGCCCCGCGAGGGCGAGCGCGGCCCGGCGCGGCCGGAGGTCGGGGCTCTTCTCGGTCCAGAGCGCCGTCGGCGTCACGTCGTTCGTCGTGTTCATGCCCGGCAAGGTGCGCCGCATCGGCCGGCTCCGGTAGCGCCCGAAGGCGGCGTTCACCGTTGCGGCAGGGCAACGATCGACCGCGTCACTCCAGGCAGAGCACGCCGCCCTTGCCGGTCCCGAGCCGGAAGTCCGGCGCCGGACACGACTTCTGGCACCGCGCCTCGCCACACCCGAGGACGCCCTTGGCGATCGTGTACACGCACCCCGACGGGGCGCACGCGAAGGCGATACCGCTCTTCGGCTCCGCCCCCTTGGCCGTCGGCGCCGCCAGCACGCAGTCTCCGGCCACGTTGACGAAGCCCCGGGTGCAGTCCGCGGTGACGCCGCAGTAGCCGCGGTGGCGCGGCCCGCCGTCGCCGCAGAGCGGCTGGCAGGAGCCGTCGACGCTGTCGGGCGCCTCGCCCGCGGCGCAGGCCGCCACGATCGCCTTGTTGCGCCGGTGCCGGCGGAGGCCGACGGCGGCGACCGGATCGACGACCACCACGCTGGCCCCGTGGATGATCCGGCGCAGCGTCTGCTCGTGAATCCAGGCGTACCCGCGGTCCCCCCAGCTCTCTCCCCACGAGTTCTTGACGAGGAAGTACCGCTCTCCCTCGGTGTGGGTGTACCCGACGAGGGAAAAGGCGTGGGCGCCGGTGCCGTACTCGGTGAACTCGGGGACGTACTTCGATCCCGCCTCGCCGATGGGGTGGAACGAGCGCGGCAGCTTGCCGCCGGTGCCGATGTCGCGGCCGGCGGCGAGCTTGGCCTCGATGACGTCGTAGAGCGTGTCGTCCTCGGGCAGCCGCTCGATCTGCTCCAGCACCACCACGCCGCGCTTGTCGGTGTCGTCGAGCTTGCGCCGCTCGGCCTCCGAGAGGCAGGAGGCGTCGCCGAGCTTGCACCGCGACCAGGCCTGGGCGCGGCCCGCGTCGTAGGGCCAGTCGGCGTCGTTGGCCACCGTCTGCCCGATGTTGGCGACGGCGCTGCTGCGAAAGTCGTGGTAGCGCGCCCACACCTGCATCGGCGACACGTCGCCGGGCCGGCCGGTCCAGAGCCCGAGGGCGTGGTCGATCTGCGACGCCAGCGCGAACGCGGTGCAGGCGCCGGCCTTCCCCTGCGCGAGCGTGCGCCCCTCGAAGCCGTCGAGGCGGTGGTCGACGGTGGCGGGGAGATCCGCCTTGGGGGCGCGCAGCAGCGAATAGGGGATGAGGGGGACCGCGGGCTTGCCGAAGCGCGAATCGCCGGGGGCCGCGTCGCACTCGAGCTGGACCTCCTCGGCGCCGGTCCAGACGCTGCCGCAGGGGGCCTCGCCCTTCTGCGGCCTCGGCGGGACCGCCCTGGCGTGCCTCGCCTGCGCCTTCAACCTGGGGAGGCGCGGCGGCGCCACGCTGGCGATCGGCGTCGGGCGAGGGGGGCGGAGCGCGGCGCGCGCGGGGGTGGCGTCCGCGCCGGCGACCGGCGGCGGGTTGGCGTGCGGGGCCCCCCTGGTGGCTCCCTCGTGCTTCTTGCCGCCACAGCCCGACACGCCCACCACCAGCACCGCCACGCGCGCCCATCCCGTCCAACGCATCCGGATCCTCCTCGAGCCGCCAGCGTATCAGAGTCGCCTCGCAGTTGGCGGCGAGGCCCCGCGCAGACCAACCGAGTTGGCCAGGGCGCCCCATCTCCGCCCGTGCCCACGGCGCGACCGAGTGGGAACGCCTCTTGCTCGGAGGTGCCCCTCAGATGAGAATTTCTTCTGGCCTGGTCCTCTTCTCGGCGGTGGCGCTCGCCGCGAGCTGTTCCAATCAAGTGATCGCGACGTCCGGCGGCTCCGGCAGCACCGGCAGCAGCGGCAGCACCGGGTCGGGCGCGTCCACCGGATCGGGGGGCGCCGGCCTCTGTGGCGCGACCCAGCGGCTGACGTCCTCCGGCGTCACCCAGGTCGACCTGCTCCTGGTGATCGACGACGGCCCCTCGATGGCCTCGAAGCAGGCGCTGCTCGCGCAGGCGCTTCCCGATCTGATCTCCCGCCTGGTGAACCCGCCGTGCCTCGACGATACCACGGGGACTCCCGTCACCGGTAAGCCCGCCGGGCCGCTCGAAGCGTGTCCGACCGGCTCCAGGCGCGCGCAGGCCCCCATCCTCGACATGCACGTCGGACTCCTCAGCTCCAGCCTGGGGAGCTTCGGGACCGCGTCCTGCCCGGAGACGCCGCCGGCGACCTGCCCGGCCGGGTCCCCGGCCATTCCCGCCGACGATCACGGACACCTGGTGACCCGCGCCGACGTCTGCGGCGCCGGCTTGGTCTCCACCTACCAGAGCGAGGGATTCCTCGCCTGGGATCCGGCGCAGAGTCTGACGCCGCCCGGCGAAGCCACCGTGGGCGACCTGACCGCCTCGGCTGGGGCTCTCCTCCTCGGCGAAGGGAGCGACGGCTGCTTCCTGCGCTCGCAGAACGAGAGCTGGTATCGCTTCCTGGTCGACCCGGCGCCGTGGGCGACGATCGCGCTGAGCAGCACCGGTCAGGTGCAGACCAGCGGAGTGGATGCGGCGCTCCTCCAGCAGCGCAAGGAGTTCCTCCGCCCCGGCTCGCTGCTGCTGGTGCTCACCATGAGCGACCACGACGACGCGTCGATCATCGAGTCGGCCTCCTATCCCCTCGTCGGCGACCTCGCCCTGCACCTCCCCCACGCCCGCTCCGAGTGTACGACGATTGGCCCTCTCGACCCTTGCTGCGCATCGTGCGGCGAGGCCACGCCGGCGGGCTGCATTCCGGACCCTGGCTGCGAGGCGAGCCCGAACTACACCGCCGCGGACGAGAACACCGCCCGGCGGACCTTCGGCACGCTCGACGACAAGGCGCGCTACGGGATCGAGTTCTTCTATCCGCCCAGCCGCTACGTCGCCGGCCTCACCGCCGCGATGGTGCCGGACCATGCGGGGAACATGGTGGCGAACCCCCTCTTCTCCACCCCGGATCCCACGACTGGCCAGGTGCGCGAACCCGGCTCGGTCTTCTATGCGACGCTCGCCGGCGTCCCCTGGCAGCTCATCGCCCGACAGAAGAACGGGGTGCCCGATCTCGTCGACGGCGTGAGCGCCCTGGATCCGACCCAGGTGGGCGGCTTCATGACCGGCCAGGAGCTCGGCACGCGCTGGCCCTTCCTCGTCGGCGTGCCCGCGATGTACCAGGCCCCGCAATCGCCCTACATGGTGGAGTCGAGCGCCGCGCGCGCGGGCGTCACCGCGGGCAACACCATGAACGGCGGCGAGTGGAACATCCCGACACCGGCGGGCGACCTCCAGTATGCCTGCACGTTCCCCCTCGCCACCCCGCGCGACTGCTCCAACCCCGCCACGCCGGGTTGCGCCTGCGCCAACCTCCCGGCCGGCTCCGACAACCCGCTGTGCGCTTCCAACCCGGCCGACAGCGGCAAGCCCACGCTCCAGATCGCCGACAAGGCGTATCCGGGCATCAAGCACCTGGCGATCGCCGAGGGCCTGGGCGACCAGGGCATCGTCGCGTCCATCTGCCCGGCGCAGGTGGCCTCGCCCGGTCAGGCAGACTACGGATACGCGCCGGCGATGAAGACGATCGGCGACGTGGTGGGGGCGAGGCTGAAGACGGCGCTCGCCGGAACGTGCCTGCCCCACCCGCTCGCGCCCGACGCCCAGGGCCAGGTGCAGTGCACCGCGCTCGAGGCCACCCGCACGACCGGCGCGTGCTCCTGCGACCCGAGCCAGGCGCGCTCGGCGGTGCCTCCGTCCGACCAGGCCCTGGTGAGCGCGGCCAAGGCGGACCCGCTCTTCGCGACCGCGCAGTGGAACTGCTTCTGCGAGATCGACCCGACCTCCGGCCCGGCGCTCACCGACTGCCAGACCAGCCTCACGCCGACCTCCAACGGCTGGTGCTACGTGGCGGCCACCATGGGCCCGAGCGAGGCCAAGGCCAGCGCCAGCTGCCCCGCAAACCAGCCGCAGGAGATTCGCTTCGTCGGCGCCGGCGCTCCGGCCTCGAACGGAACGTTGTTCCTCACCTGCTGCGGGGAGTGAGGGGGATTCGGGACGCTCAGCCTGCGGGACGCCCGAGAGCGTCCCGCGACCCGCTCAGTGCCCCATCTCCACCTTGCCGCTCGCCTTGCCGAGCAGGAACACCAGCGGCATCGTCAGCACGATGAGCAGCCCGGTGGCCCAGAAGGTGTCGCCGAAGGACATCACCGCCGCCTGCAGCGACACGCTCCCGTCGAGGAGGGCCATCGCCTTGTCGTGGGCGCCGGCGGCGTCGAAGCCCTTGGACATCATCGCCGCGGTGAGCATGCGCACGCGCTCCAGCGTCGCCGGCGCGTAGGCCGGGAGCTTCTCCACGAGGACTGCGCGGTGGAAGGCCTGGCGGTCGGCCAGGAGGGTGGCGAGCAGGGCGACGCCGATGCTGCCGCCGAGCTGGCGGGTGAGGCTGAAGACGCCCGAGGCCTTGGAGATCTCGCTCCTGGGAACGGGGCCCAGCGTCGCCATGTTGAGCGGCAGGAACATCAGCACGGTGCCGAAGGAGCGGATGATCAGCGGCGTGGCCAGATCGGTCTCGCCGGTGAGCGGGCTCAGCTTGGTGAGCCAGAAGAGCGCCGCGAGCATGATGCACGAGCCGAAGGTCAGCAGCGGCCGGGGGTCGAAGATGCCGAGGAGCTTGGCCGCGATCGGCATCATGAACGCCGAGGCGAGGGCGCTGGGGAGGAGCAGCATGCCCGTCTGCTGCGAGGTGTAGTGCAGGACCGACTGGGCGAAGATGGGCACCGAGAACAGCGTGCCGTAGAGGGCCATGCCGACCACGACCGAGAGGATGCTGCCGGCCCAGAGCGAGCGGTAGCGGAGCACGCGCAGGTCGACGATGGGGTGCGCCGCGGTGAGCTCGCGCCAGACGAAGCAGACCAGGCCGACGACGGCGAGGATGGTGAAGACGACGATGAAGGGCGAGGAGAACCAGTCCTCGGACTGGCCCTCCTCGAGCACCGTCTGGAGCGAGCCGAGGCCGACGGTGAGGAGGCCGATGCCCGCCCAGTCGACGCCGGTGCCGTCGCCGCCGTGGCGCGGGGGATCCTCGGGGAGGTAGGCGAGGCAGAGGAACACCGCGGCGATGCCGACCGGGATGTTGACGAAGAAGATCCAGCGCCAGTCGACGTTGGTGACCAGGTAGCCGCCCAGGGTCGGCCCGATCGCCGGCCCGGCGATGACGATGGCGCCGAAGAAGCCCTGCGCCATCGCCTGCTCCTCGCGCGGGAAGGTCTGGAAGAGGATGGCCTGCGCCTTGGCCATCAGCCCCCCGCCGCCCAGCCCCTGGAGGACGCGGGCGAAGATGAGCATCGGCAGGTTGGTGGCGACGCCGCAGAGGACCGAGGCGATGGTGAAGGCGACCAGCGAGAAGATGAAGTAGCGCTTGGTGCCGAAGCGATCGCCGAGCCAGGCGGTCATCGGCAGGATGATCACGTTGGCGACGGCGTAGCTGGAGACCACCCAGCTCACCTGGCTGAGGGTGGCGCCCAGGGAGTTCTGCATCTCGTTGAGGGCGACGTTGACGATGCTGGTGTCGACGACCTCGAGGAGGGCGCCGCACGCCACCGCCACCGCGACCAGCCACTTGTTGGTGGCGGCGCGAGGCACGGCGGGCGCCGCGAAGGCAGAGGGTGCCGCGGTGGCCATGGCGGCTCCTTTACTTGTTGGTGTCGACCGAGACGTCGACGCTCATGCCCGGGCGCAGCGTGATGCCGCTGGGGATCTCCTTGACGTGGATGCGCACCGGCACGCGCTGCACCACCTTGGTGTAGTTGCCGCTGGCGTTGTCGGGCGGCAGCAGGGTGAAGCGCGCGCCGGTGGCGGCCGAGAGGCTCTCCACCTCGCCGTGCAGCGTCACCCCGGGGAAGGCGTCGATCTCCACGTGGGCGGGCTGGCCGATGCGCATCTTGTTGATCTGGGTCTCCTTGAAGTTGCCGGTGATCCACAGGTCGCGCACCGGCACGAGCTGCACGATGCCCTGCCCGGGGTTGACCATCTGGCCGACCTCGATGGTCTTCTTGGAGACGAGCCCGTCCTGGGGCGCGACGATGCGGGTGTAGGAGAGATCGAGCGCGGCGAGATCGCGCACGGCCTTGGAGACGCCGACCTGCGCGTGCGCGGTGCGCGCCCGCGAGCGGGCCTGCTCGATGAGGGCGTCGACGTTGCTCGACTGCTGGAGGCGCGCGTTGGCCTCCTGGATCTTGCTCACCGCCTGGCCGGTGGAGGCCTTGAGCGAGGCCAGCCGCGCACGCGCGGAGGTGACCTGGGAGGCGGCCGTGTCGTACGCGGACTTGGCCTGGTCGAACTGCGCCTGAGCGAGCGCCCCGGAGGCGAGGAGCTGGGTGGCGCGGTCGAGGTCGAGCTTGGTGCGGGCCAGGTTGGTGCTCGCGGTGGTGACCTGGGCCTCGCCCTCGGCGATCTGCTGGGTGGAGGCGACCGCGCTGCTCTCGGCGCCCTGGAGGCTGGCCTCGGCCGCGGACTTGTTGCCCTTGGCGTTGGTCTCGGCGACGCGGGCATCCGCGTCGGCCGCCTCGGCGCTGGCCTGGGCGGCGGCGAGGTTGGCGTCGGCCTGGGCCAGGCGCGCCTTGGCGGGCTCGTCGTCGATCTCGGCGAGGGGCTCGCCCGCCTTGACCGACTGGTTCTCGGTGAAGAGGACCTTGGCGACCACGCCCGAGGCGCGCGAGGGGACGCTGACCACGTCCGCGTCGACCTGCGCGTCATCCGTCGACTCCAGGCCGCGGTGCGTCACGTACCAGTAGCCACCGGCCGCCGCCGCCAGGAGGGCGAGCGTCCCCATCACCACGGGCGCCTTGCTCGGCGCCGCCGCCTTGACCGCGGGCTTGTGCCCGGCCGCGTTCTCCTGCTCCGCCCCGATCGTGCCCGTGGAAGTCGTCATGTCGCTGAGCCTGTCCGGTCGGCGCTAAGGCAACCAACCGTTGCGATGAGTAACGCAGCGGAACAGAAGACGCAACTGACTGTTGCCATAATCGCCCAGAGGGCCCATTTTCTCTGGCGAGCAGCCCGCCCATGACGACCTCCACCCCGCCCCCGACCCCTGTCCCCCGGCGCACCGGCCAGTTCCGGCTCGGCGGCCGTAGCGAGCGGGTCGTGCGCGACGTGACCCGCGCGACCCTCGCGGAGCTGGCGCGCGTCGGCTACGAGGCGCTGCGCGTCGAGGACGTCGCCGTGGAGGCGGGCGTGAACAAGACCACCGTCTACCGTCGCTGGCCGAACAAGGCCGATCTCGTCGCCGACGTGCTGCGGACCCTCAAGGGAGAGCCCGACGAGCTCCCGGACCTGGGCTCGGTGGGCGCCGATCTCGTGGCGCTGCTGCGCGCCTCGGTGGCGAGCGCCTCGACCTGCGAGGGGCGGAGCATCCACCGCATGATCGCGCTGGAGATGGATCACCCCGAGGTGCTCTCGATCGCCAACGCGCTGCGCGCGGAGTACCAGGCCCCCTGGCTCGCGGTGATCGAGCGCGCCATCGGCCGCGGGGAGCTGCCCGAGGGGAGCGACCCGGTGCTCCTGGTGGAGATGGTCATGGGCACCGTGTTCAACAAGCTGCTGCGCAAGCGCGAGCCCGTGGACGACGCCTTCCTCTGCGCCGTCGTCAACATGGTGGTGCTGGGGGCGCGGAGCGGAGGGGCGATCCGCGCGGCCTAGGCGCCCTCCCGGGAGCGCGCCCCTCAGTACAACCCCTCCGGCGGCCTCCCGTCGGCAAGGAACTGCCGGGCCACGGCCCCGGTGCGGCGCGCCCGGTTCTCCGGGTGGACGGGCGTCAGGTAGGTGAGCAGCGCCTCCAGGTACATCCCGTCCGCCGCCGCGTCGGCCTGGTCGAGGCGGTGCAGCGCCTCGGTCACCTTGACGGTGTGCGCGTAGAGGATCGGCCGCACCGCGGCGTCGAACGCGGCGAAGGGCGCGAGCTCGCGGTAGGCGGCGCGGCGCCCGGCGGCGTCGAGCCCGGCGGCGATCGCCAGGGCGCGCCCCACGTCGCGCGCAGTCACCGCCTCGACCAGCGAGCCCTCGGCGCGGGTCGGGGCGAGAGGCTCCGCGGCGTCCCCGCGCCGCAGCTTGCCGGTGAAGCCCGCCGCGATCACCGCGAGCTGGGCCGCGTGCCGGTGGCTCGCCCCCGGCGCGGCCGCGAGCGTCACGGCGGCCTCGGCGAAGGTGACCGCGTGGGAGACCTCGAGCACGCTCACCTCGGCATCCATCCGGTGCTCCCAGGCGAGGTCGAAACGGCGCAGGCGCGTCGCCGCCGCGTGGGCGACGGCGCGGAGGATGGTGACCGGATCCACGCCGGCGCGCAGCTCCGCGAGCGTCGCCCGCAGCGCCTCGCGCTCGCCCTGGAGCACCTCGGCCTCGTAGGCGGGTCGATCCGCGAGGTCCCCTCCCCTGCCCGGCGCGACCTCGAGCTCGGCGGCCTGGCCGATCGCCTCCTGGGTCGCCCGGAACGGCGGCAGCGAGGTCTCGGCGGTGGCACACGCCAGCATCGCGGTGACCGAGGCCATCACCTCGGTGGCGGCGGCGGGGAAGCGCCGCGACAGCTCCAGCGCCTTGGTGAGGAAGATGGCGCCGTGCCCGTAGTCGTAGAGGTGGCGGGTGACGAAGGGCATCAGCGCCGTGTAGGCGCCCTCGGGCCCGCGCGCCTCCACGACGGCGCGCACCAGGGCGTCGGCTTCGTCGCGGCGCTCGGCCACCAGCGCCTCGGAGACGCGCGTGGGCTCGCTCTCCTCGACGTCGACCATGCGGGCGAGCGCCCCGCGCGAGCTCTGGGCCCCGGCCGCAGGCGCGCCGCGCGCACCGAGGTGGAGCGAGGGCTCCGCCACCGCGCGCGCCCCGAGCGCGAAGGCCTCCTCGGCGCCGATCCAGCCGCGCTCGACCCAGGAGGCGAGATCGGCGAGCAGCGCCAGCCCGTGATCGAAGCCGTACTCGGCGCGCTCGGCGCCGTCGATCGCCACCAGCTCGAAGCCGAGCGCCAGGCGCCCCAGCCCCGAGCCCACCGGCCCGATCCCCAGGTCGCCGAGGCGCAGCCCCTCGCGCAGGGCGCGCGGGGCGTCGTCGCGGTAGAGAGCCTGGCGCAGGCTGGCGGTGAGCCGGCGCGCCTCGGCGCCGCGATCGATCGCGCGATCGAGGTGGACCCGCCCATCCTCGATCCGCGTGGGGAAGCGCCGCACCGCCTCCCCGCCGAACGTGCAGGTGCCGGTGCCGAGCTCGAACTTCCAGTTGTGCCACTCGCAGGTGAGCACCCCGCCCCTGACGCTCCCCTGGGAGAGCGGGTAGCCCTGGTGCGGGCAGCGGTCGTCCACCGCGTGGACGGCGTCGCCCTGGCGCACGCAGGCGTAGCGGCGTCCGGCGGCGTCCTTGCGCAGGGCAGGCGCGCCTTCGGGAAAGTCGGTGAGGGGCCCCAGATCGGTCCAGTCGGGCTTCATGTCGACCCATCGTAGGGGATGGCCGCGGCGGTCTGCCCGCTTTTGCTCGTTTGCTGGCAGGGCGCCAACGGGTTGGCGTGGAGTATACTCGCCCCTGCGTGATGGCACCGCGATGGTCGTGAGGTCGGGCTACCTGTGGATCGGCCGCTTCCGTGGCGCGCCGATCCGGCTGCACTGGTCGGTGCCGCTCGGGATCCTGATGTTCACCGGCCTCCGCTTCGCGCCAGGCGCGTGGCTGGGCTTCGTCCTGCTCATCCTCGTCCACGAGCTCGGCCACGCGGTCGCGGTCGCGCATGCGCGCCTGCCGGTGACCTCGGTCGACGTGCTGGGCTTCGGCGGGCTCTGCCACTGGTCGGGCTACCCCACACCGCGCCAGCGCGTGCTCATCGCCTGGGGCGGGGTGCTCGCCCAGGCGGCGCTCGGGGCGGTGACGCTGGCCGCGGTCGTCGCCCTCGGGCGCCCGGCTCAGCCCTTCGCGGCGGACCTGGTCGACACCTTCCTCCGGACCAACCTGTGGGTGATCATGCTCAACCTGCTGCCCATCCCGCCGCTCGACGGGGTGGAGGCCTGGGGGATCGTCGCGCTCCTCCGGGCGGCGCGCGCGCGCCGGGCCATGGACGCCGCGCAGAGCGGCGCGCGCGCCCGCGCCGACGAGGAGCGGACGCGCGCCCGCGCCGCGCTTCCGGCAGAGATCCACGCCATTCACGAGCTGGAGCCCCACGAGCTGGCGCCGATGCCCGAGGAGGTGAAGCGGGTGCTCGACCGGATCCTCGCCGAGGGGCGCGCCGAGCACGAGAGCGCCAAGAAGAAGTAGGCCGTCAGCCGGCGACCGCCGCCGGGATCTCCGACGGAGCCGCCGACGAGAGGCGCGCCGTCAGCACCGCCTGCGCGCCGTCGGACGGGAACATGGTGATCGTCCGCCGCACCACCCGCGCCGGGACCGGCGACGCCGCGCAGAGCCGCACCCGCGAGAGCACGGTGGCGACGATGACCTTGAGCTCGTAGAGCGCGAAGCCCATGCCGATGCAGCGGCGCACGCCGCCCCCGAAGGGCAGCCAGGCGTACGGGTCGACGCGGGCGCCGATCCAGCGCTCCGGCCGGAAGCGCTCCGGCTCGGGATAGAGGTCCGCGCGCCGGTGCACCAGGTGGATGCACGGCCAGATCGTGGTGCCGGCGGGGAGCCGGTAGCCGTCGAGCTGGTAGGGCGCGGCGAGGACGCGGCCCACCACCGGGATCACCGGCCGGAAGCGCAGCGTCTCCTTGACGATGGCGTCGACGTACTCGAGCCTGGCGAGCGCCGCCGCCTCGACCGGCCCGCCGGCCTGGGCCGCCTCGACCTCGGCGACGGCCTTCGCCAGCAGGATCGGGTCGGCGAGGAGGCGCTCGAAGGCCCACGCCAGCGTGGTGGCGCTGGTCTCGTGCCCGGCCGCCATGATCGTCATCAGCTCGTCGTGGACCTCCTCGTCGCTCATCGGCTGGCCCGCCTCGTCCCGCGCGACCAGGAGCAGCGAGAGCACGTCGTGGCGCGCCGCCAGATCGGGGGCCCGCCGCCGCTCGGCGATGAGGTGGTAGATGGCCCGATCGACCCCGGCCCGGGCGCGGAGGAAGCGCCGGTACGGCGAGAGCGGCGCGTCGATGCGGAGCATCGGCAAGAGCAGCAGGAAGGACGGCGGGTGGCCGAAGAGCTCGGTGAGCTGCTCGGCGAACGGCCCGAGCGCCTGCTCGTCGTCGAGGCCGAAGATGGCGTGGAGGATGACGTCGAGGGTGATCCGCGCCATCGCCGGGTGCAGGCTGAAGGGCCGCCCCACGGGCAGGGCGCCGAGCGACGCGACCGTGCTCCGGGCCATGATGTCGGCATACACGGCCATGCGCTCGCCGACGAAGGGCGGCATCAGCAAGCGACGATGCCGTATGTGCTCGGGGCCATCGAGGAGGAGCACCGAGCGCGGACCGACGATGGGCAGGAGGATGGCGTTGGCCTGGCCGGCGCGGAGCACCTCGGGGTCGCCGGTGAAGATCTGCTTGATGAGCTCGGGTCTGCTCACCACCACGGTGTTGCCCAGGCCGGCGAGGCGGAGGGTGAACACGTCGCCGAAGCGGCGGGCGCAGGAGTCGAGCAGCTCGAGGGGCCGGCGCCACCAGGCCGCGGTCTGGACGAGGGTCGGGCTCCGCGGGCCGGGGGGCAGCGTCATGCGCGGGAGCATACGCGGCGGGCCGGCGGCTCCGCCGCGTTTTCGCCCACCGGGCGGCGCGCTTCCGTCGCCCCGTCGACCCCTCCGCCGCCGTCCGGCCCCGCGCCTCGAGGTCCCAGGGCGCCCCGCTCCCTCCCGCGGCATGTGGGTCCCCTCACGGGAACAGCCGAGAACACTGCAAAGGCTGGCACAACGGGGCAATCTACCGCTTGATCTCGGGGGGGTACCCACCAGTATGACAATCGAATGCGACAACTCACTATTCCCCTCGCGGTGGTCGCGCTCATCGCCTGCGGCAACACCGCTCCGACGACGATGAGCTCGACCACGGGAGTCGGCGGCGCGATCGACACCAGTACCCACCATGGGCTCGGCGGGAGTGACGGCGGCACCGGTCGACAGGACGGAGGCGGCGGCCGCGGTGGCAGCGGCGGCCACGGGGGTCACGGTGGCAGCAATGGTGATGCGGGCCACGAGAGCGACGCTGCGCTCACCGACGGTGCGAGCGACGACGGCCCGAGCGACGACGGCCCGAGCGACGGCGCCGACTCGGGCGCGACCTCGCCCGACGGTGGCCTGGTGCTGCCCTCTCCGCTCGACGGGGTGACCACCGACGACATCTCCAACCTGAGCGAGATCGTCGCCGCCCTCGACGCGCTCCCCCACAAACCGACGACACGCATCGTCTTCGACGAGGGTGAGCAGCCGGCCTACTACGCGCAGGCGGTCCCGGCGATTCACGCGGTCAGCTACGTCATGGGGGAGCTCCTCGACTCGGAGTACGTGACCACCGTCTCCGTGGCCGGGTACACCCAGCGAACGGCGGATTATCTGGCAGCGTTCCCCACCGGAGTGGACCTCTGGGAGGTCGGCAACGAGATCAACGGCAACTGGCTCGGCGCCACCGCGGACGTCGTCGCCAAGATGACGGGGGCGTTCGATCTCGTGAAGGCGGCCGGCGGCCACACCGAGCTCACGCTCTACGGGTGCAGCGACAGCGGGGCTTCCTACGACATGTTCAACTGGACCACGGCCAACATCCCGGCGCGGATGCTCACCGGGCTCGACTACGTCCTCGTCAGCTACTACGACGGCGACTGCGGCGTCCCTCGCGCGGCGTCCGAATGGCCCGCGGTCTTCGAGCAGCTCCACCAGCTGTTCCCCAACGCGGGAGTCGGGTTCGGCGAGGTGGGCTCCGTGGACCAGAACGGCAACGACCTCGGCACGACCTCCGTCGCCGGGCCGATCGTGCAGCAGTATTACGGCCTCAAGATCAACGTCCCCAGCTACGTCGGTGGGTACTTCTGGTGGTATTTCGACGAGGATATGGTCCCGAAGACCAAGCCCCTGTTCGCGACGCTGAGCGCGGCGATGCAGTAGCCGGGCTCGGGCCCGAAGCGTCGTCTCCCGACCGCGCCTCCCGGCCGTCCTGACTGCGGATCTCCCGGGGGCCCCGACCGGGTTGACCGGACCGGCACGGTGAGGCACGGGGTCGGGGTGAACGCTACCTCGACCGCGAAGCGATTCGAGCGCGGATGTGCCCTCGTCCTCGTCGCCCTGTCGGCCCCCGCGTGCGGCGCCGGCACCTCCTCCCCCGCTGCCCCCGCCGCCCCGGCCGGAGGGGGGCCGCCGACCCTGGTGCTCTACGACGACAGCGGCCCCAACGCAGCCCTCGGGGAGCTCTACGGGATAGCCACGTCCGCGCTGGTCAGTCACTTCGGCCCCTGGGCGGCCGCTCCGGTGGCGACGTATCGAAAGGGGGACCTCGCCCGCTACCGGGCCGTGGTGTACCTCGGATCCAGCTACAACCAGCCGATACCGCCGGCCTTCCTCGCCGACGCGGGCGAGGGCACCCGACCGATCGTGTGGGTCGGCGCCAACATCTGGCAGCTCGTCCGCCCGGCCTCGCCGCTCGCCGACAGCCTGGGCCTCGTGCCCTCGACGTTCGAGCCGACGCGGGTGGCCGAGGTGGTCTACAAGGGCACGCACCTCACCCGGGCCCCGCAGAACGAGGCGGGGATCATGCGGTATGCCCGCCTCGACGCCGAGCGGGTCCGCGTCCTGGCGACGGCCACCCGGCCGGACGGCTCGACGCTCCCCTGGGCCGTGCGCTCCGGCTGGCTCACCTACGTCGGCGAGAACCCGCTCGCCTACACCAGCGAGACCGATCGCTACCTGGCCTTCTGCGACCTCCTCTTCGACGCCCTCGCCCCGGGGACGCCGGAGCGGCACCGCGCGCTGGTGCGCATCGAGGACGTCCACCCCAAGACCTCCCCGAGCGTGGTCCGCGCCTTCGCCGACCACCTCTCGAGCGGCGGAGTGCCCTTCAGCCTGGCGGTGATCCCGCTCTACCAGGATCCCCTCGGCGTCTACCACCACGGGACCGCCGAGACCGTCCGCCTCCAGGACGCGCCCGAGCTCGTCGAGGCGCTCCGCTACGCGGTCGCGCGCGGGGGGACGCTGGTGCTGCACGGCTACAGCCACCAGCACGCCGAGGAGCAGAACCCCTACAGCGGCGTCTCCGCGGCGGACTTCGAGTTCTTCCGCGCCCACGTGGACGCGGCCAACAACGTCGTGCTCGACGGGCCGGTCCCGGAGGACTCCAGCGAATGGGCGCGCGGGCGCGTCGACCAGGGGCTGCGCGCCTTCGCCGAGGCCGGCCTGCCGCGCCCGCGCATCTTCGAGTACCCCCACTACGCCGGCTCGGGCGACGACTCCCGCGGCATCGCCGAGCGGTTCCACGTGGTGTACCAGCGGGGCCTCTACTTTCCCGGGCTGCTCTCCGGGAAGCCGGCGGACCATCGCCGCAACATCGGGGTGTTCTACCCCTTCGCGGTCGACGACATCTACGGCTGGCGAGTGGTGCCGGAGAACCTGGGGAACTACATCCCGGTCGGGTACAACAACAACGCCGCGCGCTCGCCCGAGCAGCTCGTGGAGAACGCGCGGGCCCAGGCGGTGGTGCGCGACAACGTCGCCAGCTTCTACTTTCACCCGATGTACGACGTCGCGATCCTCGACCGGATCGTCCTCGGGATCCAGCAGGCCGGCTACAGGTTCGTGAGCCCCGAGAGCCTGTGAGGACGGGGCGGGAGGCGGAGCCGGTGGCGCCGCCCCCCACCCGGATCAGAGGCTGTCGGCGGCGACGAAGGTGTACCCCGCCGCCTGGATCCCGGCGACGATCTGCTGGAGATCGGCCAGGGGATAGTAGTCGTGAAAATAGAAGCTCCCGATCCCGTCCCGGACCACCAGGCTCAGGTCGGCCGCGTTGAGGATGTCCGGCACCAGCCACGCGGGGTTGTTGTTGGCGGGGAGCGGCTCGTAGGAGCCGAGGTCCTCGGGGATGTTGTCGAACCCGTAGACGTCGTGGATCATGAAGGGATAGTAGAGCCCGATCTCGTGGCTGAGGTCGTCCGGGCCGCCGGTGAGCGCGCCGCCGAAGTAGACGGGGCGCTGGTAGGTCTTGGTGAACTTCTCGGCGATCGTGCGCGAGTCCAGCGCCGAGCCCGCATAGTGCGGGAACTCCCAGGCGAAGGGCGCCGGCAGCCCGGCGGCGGCGAGCTCCGCCAGACCCAGGTTGATGCGTCCCAGCGTCCAGGCCGCGGAGTCGGTGGCGATCGGCCCGTCCTGGATCACGCTGTTCGTGGTCGCGTCGATGTGCGAGAGCCAGAACTCGAAGTCGTCGGCGCTGACGCCCGTGTAGGGGTTGAGGACGTCGCTGTACTGGTGCGTGTACCCGTGCATGTGGACCGCCCCACCCTTGGAGATCATGTACTTGATGGCCGCCACCACGGTGGGCGCCTGGTGGAGCGGGATCGTCTGGGCGACGCCCCCGTTGTAGGCCCCGAGGGGATCGGTGTAGTACGGGATGGTGGCGATGCTGAAGGGCACGTGCACGCTGGCGAGGTAGTCGGCGATCGCGGTCATCTGCGTCGGATCGTCCGTGGAGTTCACGTCCTCGATGCGCAGGATGGCGCGGTGGCGCTCGGGGGTGGTCGGCGCCAGGAGGTCGAAGAGCAGATCGCAGAAGGCCAGGTAACGGTCTCCCTCCTTGATGTAGTCGAACGGGATCTCCCCGATATAGGTGAGGTTGTTCGACCGGAGCGCCCAGGGGATGGTGGTGGCGTCGGCGTGGACGGCGCTGGCGAGGACGGTGGCCTTGGTGGTGTCCAGAGCGCTGTAGCTCATGATGCCGCTGGTGTTGTCGGCAGAGCGGGAGAGCGCCTTGGTCTTGTAGGACACCTCGGTGATCGACGAGGTGTCGAAGACGTACGGATTGTATCCGTACGTGCTCACGAAGGTGGCGGACCGATTGGCGAGCTGCCAGATGTTGTCGTACATCCAGACCACGGGCGTCTTGGCCGCAAGGACGTCGTCGAGGAGCGCGACCGGCAGCGGCTCGTCGTAGCTCGAGCCGATGTAGATCATCGCGTCGTACTCGCCGATCATGCCTGAGGTGTAGCTGACCGCCGGCATCGCCGACCACGACCCGAAGTGGCTCGCGAGCTGGCCGGCGGCGGCGGCGTAGAGCTCGCCGAGCCAGCCCCAGGTGCCGCTCTCGTCATAGAGCACGAGCGTGTGCCCGGTCGCGGGGGGGACCGCCCCGCCGCTGCTCGAGGAGGTGCTGCTGCTCGTGGACGAGCTGCCGGCGCTGGTCGACGAGCTGCTGCCGGTCGACGAGCTGCCGCCGGTCGAGGAGCTGCCGGCGCTGGTCGACGAGCTGCCGCCGGTCGAGGAGCTGCCGGCGCTGGTCGACGAGCTGCTGCCGCTCGTCGGCCCGCCGCTCGAGCTGCTGGTGCTCGTCGCGCCACCGCTGCTGGAGCTGCTGCTGCTGCTGGAGGGGCAGCCGCCCGGTCGGTGGCAGCCGTGCCGCATCCCGACGCCGTCGTGGTGGGTGAGGCCGCGGGCCGGGGTCCGCGCCGCCTGCCCGTTCGCGGGGCGATGATCCTGGCCGCGGAGCTGGGGGACCGGTCCGCGATCGGAGGGAAAGGCGTTCCTGGGGAAGAGGCTGTGCTCGGAGCTGTGGGCGTGGCCGTGAGCGGCAGACGTCGCGGCGGCGACGGGCCCCTCGTCCGCCGTCGGCGCGCGGCTCGTGCTGCACCCGCTGACCGACGTGAAGAGCAGGAACAGGGCGGGCAGAGACGGCCATTTACAAATCTTGTTATTCCGCATGTATCGAGACCTCCGGCGCAGTCATGTTCTCGTCTTCTCTGTCACGCAAGCCGGGAGTTGCGGCCCGCTCGGCGGCGTGTTTGCCCGAGACGCGTGGGTCGCACGAGGCCTGACGGGGATTGCCCGGCGCAAAAGAAGAAATTGCACGCAAGCAGGAGATGCTAGCTAATCCCCCTGCCCCCGCTGCCGGCGGCGGAGCGGCTCCTCTCCGGGGGCCGGACGGATTTGACGAGACTGACATGCCGAACGCTCAATCCCGCATAGCCCCCTCGACTCCTTCTCTCCGCCGTGGTCCGCGGATATCGTGTCTGGTGGCGACGCTGCTGCTCGGAGCGGCGACGGCGCGCGCCGAGGGCCCCGCCTCGGCGCCCAGCGCGGCGACGCTCCTCGACCAAGCCTACCAGCTTCGGGCGGCGGGGGATCCGGCCGGCGCGGCCGCGGCGTTCACGGCCGCGGCGGCGGCCGGGGGGGACGCGCAGCGCATCTCCATGGAGCTCGGCTATCTGGCCCTCGACGCCGGCGACGACGCCCGCGCGCGCCGCTGCTTCGAGGACGCCGAGCGCGGCCCGGACGCGGAGCTCGCGCGCCGGGCCCAGGCCCAGCTGCGGTTCTTGCCCGGCCACTTCGGGGGTGACCTCTACGCCGACATCTACGGCTGGGGGCGCTTCGCGGGCGCGGCGCGCGGCGGCGACGTGGTCCCGACGCTCCGGGTCCGCGGCTTCTACCGGCCGTTCCTCTCCGTGGACATCAGCCTCTATGCCGCCGCCCAGGGGACACGGGACCTCGCCTCCGTCGGCCTCGGGGGGGGCGGGCTCCCGGTGATCTACGCCGACGACTATGCCGTCCTCGGCGCCGGGGTCCTGGCGCGCGTGTGGCGCCGGCAGATCGGGATCTTCGCCCAGGTCGGGCCCGCGTTCGATCTGCTCGACGACGGTAAGCCGCGCGTCGCCCTCGACGCCCGGGCGGGGGCCTACCTCGGCTGGGAGACGGCGGGCTGCGCGCCCCCCAGCGGCGCGGAGATCACGCTGGCGCTCCGGCCCTGCGCCGAGGCGTACGCCGAGGCCGTCTACGTCAGCCGCTTCGCCAGCAACGTCATCGCCTTCGCGAGGCCCCGCCTCGCCGTCAACTACCTGCTCGTGGGCCCGCTGGCCTGGCAGCTCGTGCTCGAGGGGAGGGTCGCCAAGGATCGCAACGACGACTACTACAACAACTTCGCCGACGCCGGCCTCGCCCAGCGGTGGCGGCTCCTCCGGCCGCTGCGCATCGATCTGATGCTCGGGCTCCACTCCGGCGCCTACTTCGGGCTCGCCGGCCGCGATCCCGCGCCGCACCCGCTCACGTACACCGATGTCCGGCTCCAGGCCGCGACGTACCTGGAGCTCTGATCATGACGCTCGATGCGCTCGATGCGGCGATGCGTGGCCTCGGGTACCTGGCCGCGGGCGGGATCCTGGCGAACCAGCTCGACGAGCTCTTCATCGACGGCAACTACTTCCTCCGCGGGCTTTACCGGAGGACGCAGCGGGTCATCCCCCGGACCGAGCTCCTCGAGGCCCGCCAGCTCCGCGTCGCCGTCCTGGTGCCGGCCTGGCGGGAGGCCGAGGTGATCGAGCAGATGCTCGAGCACAACCTCGCCACGCTCGACTACGACCGGGACCGATACGATATCTTCTGCGGGACCTACCGCAACGACCCCGACACCCAGGCTCGCGTCGACGCGGTGGCGCGGCGGGCCGACAACATCCACAAGGTCGTGGTCCCGCACGACGGGCCCACGTCGAAGGCGGACTGCCTCAACTGGGTCTACCAGGGGATCGTCCTCGAGGAGCAGCGGCGCGGCGTCCGCTTCGACATCCTCCTGATGCACGACGCCGAGGACGTGATCCACCCGCTCTCGCTCCGGCTCTATTCGCGGCTCATCCCCGGCTACGACTTCGTCCAGACTCCGGTGTTCTCGCTGGAGCTCGAGGCGCGCGCCCTGGTGGCGGGGACTTACATCGACGAGTTCGCCGAGCACCACCAGAAGGACATGCGGGTCCGCCAGGCGATCGGGGGGCTGGTCCCCTCGGCCGGGGTGGGCAGCGCCTTCGCCCGCGACGCGTTCGAGGAGATCGCGGTCTCCCACGATCAGCGGCCCTTCAACACCGAGAGCCTCACCGAGGACTACGAGATCGGGCTCAAGTTCCGCCTCGCCGGCAAGAAGGTGTGCTTCGCGCTGCGGACGGTGGAGGCGGCGCTCCCCGGCGGGCCAGGCGAGGAGTACATCGCCACGCGGGAGTACTTCCCGGGGGGGTTCCAGGCCTCGGTGCGGCAACGATCCCGGTGGATCCTGGGCATCACCCTCCAGACCTGGGAACAGATTGGCTGGAAGGGCACGGCGCCCGTCCGCTACTGCCTCTTCCGCGACCGCAAGGCGCTCTTCACCACCGCCCTGGTGTTCGCCGCCTACCTGCTCATCGTCACCCTCGCTGTCCGCGCCGGTATCTCCCGGCTGACCGCCACGCCGTGGAGCTTCGAGGCCCTCTCCCCGGCCGGCTCCCCGCTGCGAGTGATCCTCCGGGTCAACCTCCTCATGCTCGCCTGGCGGGTGGGGATGAAGGCCTGGCTGGTGCGCCGGCTCTACGGGACGGCCCAGGGGCTCCTCAGCGTGCCGCGGATGGTGCTGGGCAACGTGATCAGCCTGGCGGCGGTGGCGCGCGCGGTGTCGCAGTACGTGGGCCACCGCCGCACCGGAGCGCCGCTCCGCTGGCTGAAGACCGCCCATGTCTTCCCCAACCCGGAGGCGCTCCGCGCCCGCCGGAGGAGGCTGGGCGAGCTGCTCGTCGAGCAGCAGGCGCTCAGCGAGGACGAGCTGGCCTCCGCGCTCACCCTCCAGAAGCGCACCGGGCTGCCGCTCGGCCAGGTGCTGGTGCTCTCGGGCAGCCTCCCGGCGGCGAGGCTCTCCCGGGCGCTGGGCGAGCTGCTGGAGATGCCGACGGTGACGCCGGATCCCGCGGCGATCCCGCGGAGCCTCCTCGCTCTCCTCCCGGAGCGGCAGGCCGAGCAGCTCGACGTGCTCCCGCTCTCGGGGGGCGAGGGCGAGCCGGTGGTGATGGCGGTGTCCGCGCCGCTCGTGGGGGCGGCGCGCGCCCGCATCGAGGAGCGCTTCGGCAACCGCGTGCGGCCCTGCCTGGTGTCGCCGGCGGCCCTCCGCTGGGCGCGCGCCCGCGCCTACCGTGGCGCGCTCGGCCCCTTGCCCACGGGGGCGCCGCGCCCTCGCCTGGGAGAGCGGCTGGTGGCGGAGGGGACGCTTCCGATCGCGCGCCGGGACGAGGCGCTCGAGGAGCAGGCGGAGACGGGGGAGATGCTCGGGGAGATCCTTCTTCGCCGCGGAGCGTGCGACCCCGAGGCCGTCTTCGCGGCGCTGGCGCAGGGCGGGACGCCGTTCCGCGCGGTGCGGCTCGACGAGGTCGACGTGGCCGCCGCGCGCCACCTCGGCTGCGGGCTCTGCGCGTTCCACCTCCTCGTTCCACTGCAATCGTCGGGCGGGCGGAGGCGGGTGGCCTCGGCCCACCCCCTCCACCCCCAGGTGATCCAGCGCGTCAGCGAGCGCCTCGGCGCGCCCGTCGTGCCCGTGCTGGCGCCGAGCTTCGACCTGCAGCTGGCGATCGGCCTGGCCAGCCGGGGCGCGGTGGACGCGGCCCTCGGCGCCGTCGACGCGGACGAGCTCGAGGCCATCGCCGCCGAGCTCCGCGGTCGCTGCGATCTCGGCGAGATGGCGCGCCACGCCCGCGCCGCCGGCCTCTCGCCGATCACCTACCTGGAGAGCACCGGCGACGGCGACGCGCTCCTCGCGCTCCGCGCCCGCGCCCGCGCCCTGGGGATCTCCGTCGCGATCGATCGCGCCCAGCCAGGGCCCTGGTCCCCCGACGTCCTCCCCCCCGGGCTCGCCCACGCCCACGGGATCTGCGTCCGCCACCTCGGCGAGGGCTCGCTCGTCCTCGCCTCTCCGAGCCCCACCCCGCGCCTGGCGCGCGAGGTCGCCCGACTGTTCCCCACCTGGGCTGTCGACTGGCAGGTCCTCGCCCGGGAGCCCGCTGAAACCGCAGAACCCGGCGCCGCTCCCGCGCGCCGCTCGAGAGGAGGAATCGACGATGGTATCGCCGCCTGACCCCGCCGCGCCCTGGGCGCCCGCCGCCCGCACCGTCCTGATCGTTCACCAGGACGATTGCTTCAGCTCCACGCTCCAGTGCCACCTCGAGGAGCACGGCTGGACCGTCTCCCGCACCGCCACCGGCGCCCACGCCTTACGCGCCTGGGACGAGCTCGATCCTCGCCTCCTCATCGTCGAGCTCGACGCCCAGGACCGCGATGGCTTCCTGCTCCTCGACGAGGTCGCGCGCCGGCAGGACCGGCCGCCGGTGCTGGTGCTCAGCCACGACCGGGCCGTCGAGTCGCTCTCCCCCGAGGTGCGCCACTCGCTGGGGATCGACGTGGCCGTGTCGCGGCCCGTCCGCTTCGCCACCCTGACCGTGCTGCTCGAGCTGCTCTTCGATCAGCGCTGGTCGACCCCGCCGGAGTCCGGCGTCGACGCGACCCGGAGCACCGGGGAGGAGCCGCTATGTCGAGCATCGTGAAGGTCGCCGTGGTCGTGGGCACCCGCCCGGAGGCCATCAAGCTGGCCCCTCTGCTGCGCGAGCTGGGGCGCCGGCCCGGCTTCGAGCCGCTGCTGATCTCGACCGGGCAGCACCAGGAGATGCTGGAGCAGGCGCTGGGAGCCTTCGGGCTCCGCCCCGACGTCGATCTCCGCATCATGAGCCGCGGGCAGACGCTCCACGACGTCACCAGCCGCACCCTCGAGCGCCTCCGCGGCGCGCTCCACGAGCACCGGCCCGCCTGGGTGGTGGTCCAGGGCGACACCACCACGGCGTTCGCGGCCGCGCTGGCGTCGTTCTACGACCGGATCCCGGTCGCCCACGTCGAGGCCGGGCTCCGCTCCGGCGAGCGCTACTCGCCCTATCCCGAGGAGATCAACCGCCGCCTGGTCGACCAGCTCTCTCACCTGCTCTGCGCTCCCACCGAGCCCTCCCGGCAGCTCCTCCTGCGCGAGGGGTTCGACCCCGCCAGCGTGTTCTGCACCGGCAACACCGTGGTCGACGCCCTCCTCTGGGCCCGCGACATCGTCCGTCGCAATCCTCCGGTCCTGCCCGCGCAGGTGACCGCCCTCCGGCGCATCGTCCTGGTGACCGCGCACCGCCGCGAGAGCTTCGGCGCCACCCTGGAGGGCATGTGCCGCGCCATGCTCCGCATCGTCTCGGCCGTCCCCGACGCCGGTATCGTCTATCCCGTCCACCTCAATCCCAACGTGGAGGGCCCCGTCCGCCGCCTCCTCGGCGACCACCCGCGCATCGTCCTGCTCGAGCCGGCCAGCTATCTCCAGTTCGTCGCCCTGATGGACCGCGCCCACCTCGTCCTCACCGACTCCGGCGGCGTCCAGGAAGAGGCGCCCACCTTCGGCAAGCCGCTGCTGGTGATGCGCGACGTCACCGAGCGCCCCGAGGGCATCGACGCCGGGGTCGCTCGCCTGGTGGGCACCCGCGAAGAGCGGATCTTCGAGGAGGCCATGCGCCTGCTCGAGAGCCCGACGGCGTACGCGGCCATGGCGGGCGGGCAGAATCCCTATGGCGATGGCCATGCCGCGCGGAGGATCGCGGACCTGCTCGAGAAGGTCCCGGGCGCGGCGAGCCTGACGGAGGTGGGGCCGC
>Ga0302267_10000827_pt1 | contig 40846 bp, 33 predicted proteins | sample III_Bog_E1_3_FD_194555 | JGI IMG/M metagenome (GOLD analysis project Ga0302267, IMG submission 194555) | Peat permafrost microbial communities from Stordalen Mire near Abisko, Sweden - III_Bog_E1_3 | ecosystem: Environmental > Terrestrial > Soil > Wetlands > Peat | place: Sweden: Abisko...
TCTCATTCCCGAAATTCCCTACGACGTCGTGAAAATTGCTGACGCCATCCGCCGCCGCAGCCGGCACGGGACCAATTTCAGCATCGTCGCCGTGGCCGAAGGCGCGATGAGCCGGGACGATTTTCGCGCCATGAATGCCGCCGAAAAAAAACTCGAACGCGCCAAAACCTTGCACGACAAAAAAGAGGCGAAGATCGAACTTGCCACGCTGGAAGTCCGCCACGCTGGCAACACCATGCGCCTCGCGAAACATCTCGAAGAACTTACTCAACTTGAATCCCGCGTCACGATTCTCGGCTACGTCCAGCGCGGTGGCACGCCCTCGGCGGCGGACCGCATTCTGGCCACGCGCCTCGGCAGCGCCTGCGCCGACCTCATCAACGAGGAACATTACGGCGTGATGGTCGCGGCGCGGGGCGACGACACCGAAGCCGTGCCGCTGGAAAAAGTCGCTGGCAAACGCAAATGCGTTCCGGTTGACCATTCGTGGGTCAAGACCGCGCGTCGCGTGGGAACGTGTTTGGGAGATTAAAAATAATTGCAGCTGAAAATCTGTTAGTCAGCATGGCGCTTTTATGAAAACACAACATCAAACAGCTATTTTGATTATTGGCATTTGCCTTTGTGCACTCTGCGCACTTTGCCCGCCGAGAAAGCTGGCCGATCCGTCGGATATTCGATTTCTGATTGAAGGTGGAAACACAACACCGGAGATTGTTGTTCCTCATGCTTTTCTATTTTCGGAGGATTTTGGTTTGTTTAGCAGTTCCGCTCGAACAGGAGACAATCCCGATAGTCGGTTGATTCGTTACAAGGTTGACGTGGATTCCGGTCGGCTTATAGCCGAGCTAGTGTTGATTGCATCGCTGACTGGAATTATTGTGCTTATTCCTAGATTAAAGAAATGACGACCATGCTGCCCGGCAAGTCACCGCAGCCAAATGTCGTTGGCGGATTTTTCAGCCTTTGATAATCATCGCGCCCGCCGCCGGACGGGAGCTGAAAATGGCGGCTTCAATTCCGGTTTTAATTTTATAATCCGCCGCGATTTTTTTTGTGATGGCGTCCACGCAATCGGTTTTCACCAGCGCGACGCAGCAGCCGCCGAAACCGCCGCCCGTCATCCGGCAGCCATAAACGCCACCGCGGTAGCCGATGTCCTCGGTGATCTCCACGACGGCGTCGAGTTCGGCGCAGCTCACTTCGTAATCGTCGCGGAGCGAGGCGTGGCTGGCATACATGAGATTGCCGACGCCCGGCCAGTTTGCATGGCGAACGCCTTCAGCGGCGTGGACAGTGCGCTCAATTTCGCCGACGACGTGCCGCGCGCGGCGATAAACAACTTCGCTCATTTTGGTTTTCGCATTTTCAAGCTGGTCAGCGGTCGCGTCGCGCAAGGATTTCACGCCGAGATGGCTGGCGGCCTCCGCGCATTGCGCGCGGCGTTCAGCGTATTCGCCGCCGCTCAATTCGTGCTTCACATTCGTGTTGATGACGAGCAGTGCGACGGACGGATCGCTCATCGGCACGAGTTCGGTCTGGCGCGTGCGGCAGTCGAGCAGGAGCAAATGACCTTCGCGTCCGAGCGCGGAAATGAATTGATCCATGATGCCGCACGGCACGCCGGCAAAATCATGTTCGGCCTTTTGCGCGAGCAGGGCTTTTTCAATCGGATCAATTTTTTTGCCGGTCGCGGCTTCCATCAAGGTCACGGTGCAGACTTCAAGCGCGGCGCTGCTGCTCAACCCGCCGCCGAGCGGCACGGTGGATAGAAACGCGACGTCGAGCGCGGGAATTTTTTGGCCGCGCTGCTGGAATCCAGCCAGCACGCCGCGAAGGTAGTTCGACCATTTCGGTTCGCCTTTGGTCACGGGCGCGGAGACATCAATCGTCGCGCGCTCTTGGAACTGCGTGTCGTAAATTGAAATTTTTCCCGCAGTTGTAGAATTGTCCGCCGCCATGATGGCGTAACGCTCAATGGCCAGCGGCAGCACGAAGCCGTCGTTGTAATCGGTGTGTTCGCCGATGAGGTTCACGCGTCCGGGCGCGGCGGCGATCCAGCGCGGCGCGCGGCCATAATGTTTTTGAAATTCGGCGGCGATGTGGGCGGCGAGTTCCGGGAGATTCATGAAAATAAAATTGCGGACGAATGTATCGAGCGCGGCGCGGTCGAAAAATAATCGGCCTCTGTCACTGACCGGGTGATAAATCGCGAAATTGCTTTTAAGGATAGTAAGGCGGACTAGTGGAATTAGCGTAATTCCACATACGAATGGCAGCGCTTTTGGCAGACAGATTACTGGTTAGGGAAGGCACAAACTGGATGCGCTTCATGGCTTGCACATGACCATCGCAAAAGACCAGATTTGCCCGCTGCCCATGCACGTCCAGCGGCCATACACTTGTCCCGCCATTAAACCCGCCAATGAATCCACTGTTGGCAACAGTTCCACCAGCGTTAGTATTCCAATTGCTATCGCCCATTGCTATCATATCCGCCGGGTTGACCAATAGGGATTTTTTTACTAAATACGGTTGATTTTGCGACGCCGATCCCACTTGGAATAACGACAGTCCGCAATACATTGAAGCGGACGATCCATAGAAATTATAGCCGTAACTTAACGGCGCGGTGGGAGCAGCAAAATTTAAGTGGATTTCATTTTGCAGATAACCGTCTATAGCCGGCGATCCACTACCAAATCGAACCACCCACATGATGCCTTGGGCGGCCGCTTCCGGGCAGGTATCAACGAACGTGTTGGTTCCTTGTTTTGTGTAAGCCCGTAATAGCGGCGGCCAAAGGATATCATGAGAATTAATATCGATTGCCGGCGGGTAATAATCGTTATACCCATCGGTATACATGGTCAGGCACAAACCCAATTGCTTGAGATTGTTGGCGCATTGAATATTTTTGCTCTGTTCTGATTCACCGGCCAGCGCGGGCAACAGCATGATGGCCAGCACGGCCATCGTGCCGATGACGACGAGCAGTTCGATAAAAGTAAATGCGCTTTGGCGGCGGTCGGCAGTCAAAGTTTGCCGCCCGGCATTTGCGGTTTGAGGATGGCCTTTCATGGTTTTTAGATGCGGTTGATTTTTATCAATCATGGCGAGCGCAGGCGGTAGAAGCGGACGGAAGCGCCCACCGATTGTGGATCGCTGAACTCCAAGGTGTCGCTCGAGAGTGTGTTGGTTTGAACCGGCTGCCAAACGGCATTCACGAGGTTGGTGCAGGCTTCCACCACCACGGTCTCGCCGCTGGCCCAACTGATGTTGAAGCCAAATTGATTCGCCGATCCGCCGTTGCCGACACCATAGTTCTGCGCCTGCGGCAACCACAACGCGGTCGGAAGACTATCCCAAGTTGAACTCCAGTTCGTCGTTCCCGGCAGGTAATAGGCGGTCGTATTGGTATCGCCAATGAATGTTGAAGCAGCGGATGGCGCGTTGCTGCGGAAATAAATTCCACTCAAGCTGGCGCAAAGGGAGAACGCGTCCGTGCCGATGCTGTTGACACTGCCCGGAACGGCAAGGCTGATCAGACTGGGGCAAAAAGCGAAGGTGTCGTTGCCGATGCTGGTGAGGTTGGTGCTGAGCGTGACATTGGTCAGGCTGGAGCAAAAATAAAAGGCGGCGCTGCCGAGGTTGGTGACGCTGTTTGGAATCGTCGCGCCAGTCAGATTGCAGCAACCGGAGAACGCCGTATTGCCAATGCTGGTGACACTGCCGGGAACGGTGTAGTTACCCGCGTTGCCAATGAGAGTCCGAATGAGCGTGGCCTGACTCTTGTCAAAGAGGACTTCATTCGTGGCGCTGTAAGCGGGGTTTAAGGAATCCACGGTGATTGCGTTCAAGCCCAGGCAGCCGTCGAACGCGGTGAGGTCAATGTTGGTGACGTTGCCGGGGATGTTGATACTGGTCAGGTTAGTGCAAAACCAACAGGCCTCGTATCCGAGATTGGTCACACCGCTTGAAATCGTCACGCCGGGCAAACTGGTGCAAGCCCAGAACGCAGAACTTCCGATGCTGGTGACGCCCGCGCCCAGCGTGACGTTGGTCAGGCTGGTGCAGAAAGTAAAGACATCGGTTCCAAGGTTAGTGACGCTGTCGGGGATGGCGACACTGGTCAGGCCGCTACAGAACGCGAAGGCCATGTTTCCAATACTGGTCACGTTCGTGCCGATGGTGAGGTTGGTCAGGCCGTTGCATTCGGAAAATGCTAGGTTGCCAATGCTGGTCACGCTGTTGGGAATGGTGATGCTGGTGAGGTTGGTACAGAAATTAAAGGCGTCAATTCCGATGCCAGCGAGATTGGAACCGAACGTGACGTTGGTCAGGCCGTAACAGCCATAAAACGCCGAGGTTCCGAGGTTAGTGACACCCAAGCCCAAAATGATACTGGGCAGGTTGGTGCAGGATTGAAACGCCGAATTGCCAATGCTGGTGACACCGGCCGGAATCGTGACGTTGTTGAGCTGGCGGCAGTATTTGAAAACAAAAGTTCCGATGCTCGTGACGTTGGTTCCAATGGTCACATTGGTCAGCACGGTGCAACCAAAAAAAACGTTGGTTCCCAAGTTGACGACACTGTCTGGAATCGTCACGCTCGTCAGGTTGGTATTATTGGCAAACGCTCCGTCTGCGATGCCGGCAACCGGCCAGCCGTTGATGACATTGGTAATGCTAACCGCGCCGCCGGAACCCGTGTAGCCGGTGATGGTGATGGCGCCATTGTTGGTCGTGAAATTGAATTGGGCTTGCGCCTCGGCGGTCAGCCAAATCAAGATCAATGACATGAGCAGTAACCGCTTCATGGCTTCGCACCAAGATTCCTCCAAATGAGTTGCGTTTGCAAGCCTTGGTTCATTTTGGAACGGGCGCAAGGTGATTGCGGGTTTTGGGCGGAAATGTTCAGAATAGAGCGGCCGCCATTCTTGGCGTTTGCTTTTTGCAGTGCGGTGTGGTTTATTGCGCGCCCAAACATTTTATGCCTACAAAAATCGAAACGAAAACGAACGAGCTGTGCGAAGCCATCCTCGAACAAATCCAGACCGGCGGCATCAAGCGGCGCATTGACACTTTTCTCGCTGACGCCACCGCGCGCGGCGCGTATGAATCGCTGATGAGCAAGGGCCAGGCGTTGCAGGAAAAACAGCACCACGGCCAGGTGCTGGAGCCGGCGGAGATCGCCGCGTTTGAAAAAGACCGAGACGCGCTGCTGAAAAATCCCGTCGCTTCCGGCTTTCTCGACGCGCAGGAAGAAATGCACGAGCTGCAAAGCTCGGTCAAGAAGGTCGTCGCCAAGACGATTGAACTGGGCCGCATCCCGACGGCGGAAGATTTGAACAGCGGCGGTTCCTGCGGCGAAGGCTGCGGCTGCCACTGAAATTTTCTACAATCCACACGCGTCGCCAGAAAAATTGGCGGCGCGTTTTTGCTTTATGCCGCTTGCAATTTTGCACGCTTCGGAAAAAATCGCCGCGTGAATGAACAATTTGCCCTCGCCCTCGCCCGCTTCGACGCGGAAAATTCCCGCGACCCGAATCTGGAAAACAATCGTCCGCGCGAACTGCTTTACGCCGAACGTTTGACGGACTGGGTGTTGAAACTTGCTCCGAACGCTTCCGAGGTTTTATTGCTCGCCGCGCGCTGCCAGCACATCTGCCGCTGGCAAAGCCCGCGCGAAAATTATTCGATGACGCGCCCCGGCTACCTGAAGTGGCGCGCCGACCTCAAAAAATTCCACGCGGAAAAATCCGGCGCAATTCTGCGCGAGGTCGGCTACGGCGATGCGACTATTCGCCGCGTGCAGGACTTGAACCTGAAGAAAAACTTCCCCGCCGACGCCGAAGTCCGCGTGCTGGAAGACGGACTCTGCCTGGTGTTTTTGGAATTTCAGTTCGCCGCGCTCGCCGCCAAAAGCGATGACGAGAAAATGGTCAACGCCCTCCGCAAATCGTGGGAAAAGATGACCGAGGCCGCGCGTGCCGAGGCGTTGAAGCTGAATTACGGCGAGCGTGAAAAAAATCTGATTGGCCGCGCGCTGGGATGATTTCTAAAAATCCGAATCTTCGTGAAGTTTGGCGACCCTACCGGGAATCGAACCCGGGCTACCTCCGTGAAAGGGAGGTGTCCTAACCGCTAGACCATAGGGTCACGAAAGGCCGCGAACTATACCAGCCGCGCGCGGCTTGTCACGCGGAAATTCACGTTTGCGTCGCTCCATTTTTTGCGATAGGTTTCACACCTTTGCATGAAAATTTACGTTGATGGAAAATTTTGCAGCGAACGCGACGCCAAAGTGTCCGTGTTCGACCATGGTTTGCTTTACGGCGACGGCGTGTTCGAGGGCATTCGCGCTTACAATGGCCGCGTGTTCAAATTAAAGGAGCACATTGACCGGCTGTTTTATTCCGCCAAAGCGATTCTGCTGGAAATTCCGTTGACGCACGCCGAACTGATGAAAGCCACAGTCGAGACGATTCGCGCAAATAAATTGCGCGACTGCTACGTCCGCCTTGTTGTCACACGCGGCATCGGCACGCTCGGCTTGAATCCGCGCAGTTGCAAGAAGCCATCCGTCATCATCATCGCGGGCAAGATTCAAGTTTATCCGGCGGAACTTTACGCGCGCGGCATGGACATCGTGACCGTGCCGACGGTGCGCAATCTCCACAGCGCGGTGAACCCGGCCATCAAGTCGCTGAATTATCTGAACAACATCCTCGCGAAGATTGAGGCGAACAACGCGGGCGTGGAAGAAGCCGTGATGTTGAACGCCGAAGGTTTTGTTTCCGAATGCACGGCGGATAATCTGTTCATCATCAAGAATGGCGCGTTGTTCACGCCGCCGAACTCGGCGGGCGCGCTTTACGGCATCACGCGTGGCACAGTGCTGGAATTGGCGGAACAGCTCGGTGTGAAAATTTCCGAGCCGAACCTGACGCGCTACGATTTGTTTAACGCGGACGAATGTTTTCTGACCGGCACGGGCGCGGAAATCATGCCGGTCATCAAGATTGACGGGCGCATCATCGGTTCCGGCAAGCCCGGCGCGCTGACGCTGAAGTTGATTGAAGCATACCACGCCTTGACGAAAGTCTCCGGCGAGCCGATATACAGATAGCGCGAATTGCAAATTGCCAAAAATAAAATTGTAAGAACAATTATGAAACGACCAACCTCAGTAACAATTATTGGTGTTGTTTGGTTTTCAATCGGGTTGCTTGGCATGGTCGGCAATTCAGTTAAGGAACACGGCTTGCAAATTCCAGATAGCAATTTCATTAATCTTTTAGTTGGCGTTGGACTTTTGAGCGGCTGGCGGATTTGTCGTTGGTATGCGCTTTTTGTCACTGGATGCACGTTTGCAATGGTGATTCTATGTGCTCCTTGGGCATTGCTGAATTCAGGGCGGATGGCCCTTAATTTTCCAGCATTAATTATCGACGATAGGCCTCACGAAATTATGGCGCTTTGGTTAGTTGCTCTGATTCTGTTGAGCTATTTGATTTAATCTGGTTGGTCGTTTTGGGTTTTGAAACGGTCTGAAGTGCGTGAGTTTTTTACTCCACGCACCGCTGTAACGGTTTAATAAAAATTTATGCAATGCTGCGTGTGCAAAGAAAAACCGGCGACGGTGCATCTGACCCAGATCGTGGGCGAGAAGATGCAGAAGCTGGATTTGTGCGAGGACTGCGCGAAGGCCAAGGGCATCAATGACCCGACGAGCTTCGCAATGGCAGACTTGATGCTCGGCCTCGGCGCGTCGCAGGAACTAGATCCGTCGGCGGGCGCGGTGGAGATCAAGTGCGTGCGCTGTGGTTTTACGCAGGCGGATTTCAAGAAGTCCGGCCGACTCGGCTGCCCGGAATGTTACCAGACGTTCGCGGAAGGCTTGTCCGGCCTGCTCAAGACGATGCACAAAGGCGTGCGCCACATCGGCAAGGCGCCGGAGGCGTTGCGCAAATCGCGCGAGACGGGCGACCGGCTCAAACTGCTCCAGAAAAAATTGAACAAGGCGGTCGAGACGGAAGATTTCGAGGCGGCGGCGGCGTTGCGCGATGAAATAAAAATCTTGAGCGGCGCGGCTCCGGCCAAAATTGTGAAATGAAAGATCTCCATCAATTTTTGATTTCGCCGTCGCAGGCGGCGCAGCAGCACGGGCCGCACGACCGCATCGTGATGTCGAGCCGCGTCCGGCTCGCGCGCAATTTGGCGGACTTCGCGTTTCCCGGCTGGGCGAAAAAACCGGAGCGCGTGAAGATTTTGGAAACGGTTTTGCCGGCGGTGAGCGCGCTGCCGGAGATGGCGGATTCGTTTGCCGAGGCGATGGATAATTTCACCGCGCTGGACAAGCAGATTCTCGTAGAGCGGCATCTGATCAGCCGCGAACACGCGGCCAAAAATGTCGGCAGCGGACTGGTGCTGAACCGCGCGGAAACGTTTTCGGTGATGATCAACGAGGAAGATCACCTGCGGATGCAGGCGCTGCGCCCGGGTTTTCAAATCCGCGAGGCGTGGAACGCGATTGACCGTTTTGATTCCGCGCTGGAGAAGAAATTAAATTTCGCGTTCGACAACGAGCTCGGTTACTTGACCGCGTGTCCGACGAACCTCGGCACGGGCATCCGCGTGAGCGCGATGCTGCATTTACCGGGACTGGTTTTGGCCGAGCAGATCAATCCGATCATTCAGTCGGTGAACAAACTTGGCCTCGCGGTGCGCGGGCTTTACGGCGAAGGCACAGAAGCGCTTGGAAATGTTTTTCAAGTTTCAAACCAGATGACGCTCGGCGAAAGCGAGACGGCCATCGTGGAACGGCTGGAAAAAGTGTTGTCGCAGATCATCGAGCACGAGGAAAACGCGCGGCAGACGTTGCTAGAAAAGAAAAAGAAAATTGTGTTCAACCATATCGGCCGCGCCTACGGCATTCTGGCGAACGCCCACAGTATTTCCTCGAAGGAAACGATGAACCAGCTTTCGTTCTTGCGGCTGGGAATCGACATGGGTTCGTTTCCCGGCACGGAGCGCGCGTTGGTGGATGAGCTTTTCCTGACGACGCAGCCGGCGCATTTGCAGAAGCAGATTTCCGACAAACTGTCAGCGGAGGAGCGCGATTTGATCCGCGCGGACATGGTGCGCGAGCGGTTGAAAAACGTGAGCCGTCCGGTCACGAAGTGATTTCAAATCTTTTTCGCGCGCAGGATGAGCAGGGGAATGTTCGTGTCATGTCGAACTTTGGTGATGGTACTGCCGTGAAATAAATCGCCAAAAAATCGGTGGCCGTGGCTGGTCATCGCGATCAAATCGCATTTTTCCTCGGCAGCGATTTTTAAAATTTCGGCGGGCGGGTCGCCCATCGCGAGCAATGTGGTAACGGAAAGTTTTTTTGCGCGAAACTTTTCGGCGACTTTTTCCAGATAGGCGCGGTCTTCCTTGATCTCCTCGGACTCGGTGAGTTTCAACTGGTCGAAGCAGCGCGCGGCAAAACCGTCGGTGACGTGGAGGAGTAAAATTTCCGATCCAAAATTTCCGGCGAGTTCCGCGATGTGCGGAATGATGGTGGCGTCCGCCGGGCCGTTTTCGAGCGTGATGAGAATTTTTTTATACATGGAAATCTTTTATTGGGTTGGCATTGTCAAACCAAGATGGCCATAAAAAAATTTCAAAACGGACGCGGGCATGAACATATCAAAAAGCAGTTTGACGTTGAGGACAATGATAATCGCCGCCGTCGTCCAGCCGAGAATTTTGATCCAAAGCGGATTTACGAACTCGCCCATTTTATTTTTTTCGCCGGTGAAACGCATCAGCGGCCAGATGGCGAAACCGAGTTGCATGGAAAGAACGACTTGGCTGGCGACGAGCAATTGAGTCGTCTTGCTTTCGCCAAAATAACCGATCACGCAGACAGCGGGAATAATGGCGATGGCGCGCGTGATCAAACGACGCAGCCACGGACGCAGGCGGATGTTGATGAAGCCTTCCATCACAATCTGCCCGGCGAGCGTGCCGGTGAGCGTGGAGTTTTGCCCCGAGGCGAGCAACGCGAGTGCGAAAATAATGCTCGCGCCAGTGACGCCGAGCGCGCCGGGCAATAATTTGTAAGCGTCTTGAATCGCCGCGACATCTTGATGGCCAGACCAGTGAAAAGCCGCCGCTGCGAGAATTAAGATTGCCGCGTTGATGAACAGCGCGAACATGAGCGCGACGGTCGAATCAATTGTGGCAAATTTTATCGCCTCGCGTTTGCCGCCGGCGTTCTGTTCGTATTTGCGCGTCTGGACGATGGACGAGTGCAGATACAAATTATGCGGCATGACGGTTGCGCCGATGATGCCGATGCTGACGTAGAGCATTTGCGGATTTTTAAGAATTTCCGGGCTAGGAACGAAGCCGAGCATCATGCCCACGAAGCCGGGCTTGGACCAAAAAATTTCCGCTGCGAAACAAGTTCCGATGGTTGCAATCAACGTGATGACCAAAGCCTCGATGTAACGGAAGCCTTTATTTTGTAGATATAAAACAGCGAGCACGTCTGCCGCCGTGATGACGCAACCCCAGACGAGTGGAATTCCGAAAAGTAATTGCAACGCGATGGCCGAGCCGACGACTTCCGCGAGATCACACGCGGCGATGGCGATTTCGCAAAGGATCCAAAGAAACCAGACCGTCGGCGTCGAATAATGATCGCGGCAGGCTTGCGCCAGGTCACGTCCGGTGGCGATGCCGAGCTTGATGGACAAATGCTGGAGCAAAATCGCCATCAAGTTTGAAATCATGATGACTGACAGCAGCGTGTAGCCGAATTGCGCGCCACCCTGAAGATCCGTCGCCCAATTTCCGGGATCCATGTAGCCGACGGCCACGAGAAATCCAGGGCCGGAAAACGCGAGCAACTTTCTCCAGAATGAAGCTGTCACCGGAACAAGAATGCTGCGGTGAACTTCCGCCAGCGAAGCTTGGCCTGCCGGCTTGCGCCAGCCAGCGTCTGGGGTTTTTGGCGATTGGCTCATAAATTAAAATCTTACGGTGATGCCAGCAAAGGGATTGTAGTCGTCCGCCGCCGGCGTCACGCCAAAATAGCAGTCCAAATCAAGCTGGAGGTTTTTTGTCACCAGATATTCCAGGCCGGTATCCACCGTGCCCACCCAGCTGGAATGACTTTCTGTGGTGAAGTTGCTGAAAAATTCCACAAAACCGCTCAACTTCCCGATGATCTGATGGTCAAGGCTGGCAGAAGCGATGAATTCCCCATGGTAGCCGCCATTGTCGTAATTTTTCATATAGCTGGCCGCTGTTTCCAAACTCAGGTCAAAATCATGCGGCAGGCTCACCGCCAGCGGAAAAATCACGCCGCCCTCGACCGCATTGTCTCCCAGACCATCCGTGCCCGTTGGAAACGTGATGTAAGGCAGCAGCGCGAAGGCCGTCTGCCCGGCGTCATCGCCCCACAAATTTATTTTCAGTCGCGTGGTGAAATCGCCAAAGCCCGATTGAGTGGTTGATTTGCCCGAACTGTCTACCGTATTCACATTCAGGTAATTGTCATAAACGAATTGGACATCCACATCATTGAGCAATCCGACTTTGAAGTTGAAATCCCCCACCTGCCAAGTCTTCGTGGTCGTTCCGTCTGTTTTGTCATAAGTGAAATTGGCAAAATCCATTTCCAACTGATAATGCCCGGCGTCCACCGTATAGGGCGACTCGGTCACGTCCGGCCGGTCGGGACTTAAATCCCGCATCAGATTTTCCGGCACGGGATTAAAAAGGTTGTAACCGCCTTTGTCCGGCGGAATGGAATTGGTCTCTTGCGCCGACGCGTGGGCACCGGGCGCGGCAAGCAACACCGCCAGCCAAAACGGCCTGTATTTTAGCCCGAACAAAATCATGTAGCATTAGTTACAATACGAAATCTGCGCCGTCAACAAAAAATGTAGCTATAGTTACAAATTAAAACCTCGACGGGAAAACCACCGTCTGCTTTATTTCTAAAGTTTATGCCACGTTCCACCCGCAAGCCGGCGGCGACGCCGCCCGCCGAAAAATTCCGCCGTTCGCGCCGCGACCGTGCCGCCGAGACGGCGCAGGATTACGTCGAGGCCATCGCAGATTTGTCGGCGGCGCTGGGCGAGGCGCGCGTGGTGGATCTGGCGCGGCGGCTGGGCGTGACCCATGTGACGGTCAACCGCACGCTGGCGCGGCTGAAAAAAATCGGGTTCGTGAACACGCTGCCCTACCGCGCGATCTTTCTGACCGATGCGGGGCGCACACTGGCGGCGGAGTGCAAGCTGCGGCATGAGACGGTGACGGCGTTTTTGCGATCATTAGGCGTGCCGGAAAAAGTGGCGGAACTAGATGCCGAGGGAATTGAACATCATGTCAGCCCGGAGACATTGGTGGCGTTTGAAAAAAAATTGAAACGACGCTGAAGCGTCCATCCATGATCAGACCACTCGCACCCTTCAAATTTTTACTTTGAACTCTTCGCCCTTTTTCAGCGACTGCACGAACGCGGCCAGCAATTGCGGGATCAGCTCCAAATCTTTCAGGCTCACGACCTCGACCGGCGAGTGCATATAGCGGTTCGGCAAACTGATGAGCGCGCTGGCAATGCCGCCGCGCGTCCAAAAAATCACGTCCGTGTCCGTGCCGCTCGTGTTAGACATGGCTTCGTGCTGGAGCGGAATTTTTTTCTTTGCCGCAACTTCCTCGAGCCGTTTTACAACTTCCAGATGATTGCAGCCGCCGTGTGTGATGGTCGGGCCGCTGCCGATGCGCGTGTCGCCGTGCTGCGTCTTGCTGACGGTCGGATAATCCGTCGCGTGCGTCACGTCCACGACGAGCGCGATGTCAGGCTTGAGCGAATACGCGATCTGCCGCGCGCCGAGCAAGCCGACTTCTTCCTGCACATTGGAAACAGCGTAAACTTCCGCGTTTATTTTTATTTTTGATTCCTTCAACAGCCGCAGCGTTTCCGCGACGGCAAAAGTGCCGATGCGGTTGTCAAACGCGCGCGCCACCGCGAGGTCGCCGCGCAAAATATCAAATTCATCCGCCAGCGTGATTGGGTCGCCGATGCGGACAATTTTCTCCGCTTCCTTGCGATTGCTTACGCCGATGTCAATGAACAGGTCGTGAATTTTCGGCGGCTTGGCATCGCCGTCCTTGCTCGTCAAATGTGGCGCGACGTTGCCGACGACGCCTTTAACCGCGCCGCCGCGTGTGTGAATGAAGATGCGTTGCGCCTTGGTGATAGCCGCGTCAATGCCGCCCATTTTTTGAACGTAAATGAAGCCGTTGTCATCAATGTAATTCACCGCCATCGCGATTTCGTCCGCGTGCGCTGCGAGCATGATGCGCGGGCCGCCGCCTTTATTGAGGACGGCGACGCAGTTTCCGTAGGCGTCGGAAAAAGTCTCGTCAGAAAATTGTTTGGCGTAATCCAGCCAGACACGCTGGCCGCGCGTTTCGTGGCCGGTGGGGCTGGGCGTGTTGACCAATGTTTTAAGAAAATTCAAAGAGGCTTCGCGCATACGGGAGACTAGTCCGCAGAAAATTAAACGGAAAGGAAATTAAAACGCCGCCAAAACATCTTTGCAGAATTGACATCGCCGCCGCCGTTTTCTAGCTTCTCCCGGCAAAGACCCAGCCGCTTTGCCCCGGATTTACGTCCGGGGATTTTTATTGTCGGCGGCGGAAAAATTGGGGACGGCGATACGCCGCCCCTCCCAAAATAAATTTATGGCAAACACAATTCTCGTCGGCGCCCAGTGGGGCGACGAAGGCAAAGGCAAAATCATTGACGTGCTCACGGAGAGGGCGGATGTCGTTGTGCGTTACGCCGGCGGCAATAACGCCGGCCACACGGTCATCGTCAAGGGCAAGAAAACCGTGTTGCATTTAATTCCGTCCGGCATCTTGCGCAAAAATAAATTGTGCGTCATCGGCAATGGCGTGGTGCTTGACCCCATCGGCCTCGTCAGCGAAATGGAAGGTCTCAAAAAAAACGGCGTCGCGGTGACGCCGAAGAATTTTGTGTTGAGCGAAACGGCGCACGTCGTGTTTCCGTATCATCGCGAACTGGATGGCGCGCGCGAATTGCTCAAGGGTAAAAATAAAATCGGCACGACCAAGCGCGGCATCGGCCCGGCTTACGGTGACAAGGCGGCGCGAGTTGGTTTGCGCGTGAACGACCTGATTGATCCGGCCAAGCTCGAAGCGAAACTTTCTGTTCGGATTAAAGAAAATAACATCGTGCTCAAATCACTCGGCGCGAAGCAGCTTTCCTTCAAAAAAGTTTTTGCGGAATACAACGCCGCCGGGAAATATTTGAAGCCGTTTGTGCAAAACACGGTTGTTCTCTTGCACGAACAGATTCGTCATGGCGCGGAGGTTTTGTTTGAAGGCGCGCAGGGGACGTTTCTCGACATTGACCATGGCACTTATCCGTTTGTCACGTCGTCAAACACCACGGCGGGCGGCGCCTGCACCGGCTCCGGTGTGCCGCCGCATCGCATGGATCGCGTGGTCGGTGTGATGAAGGCTTACACCACGCGCGTCGGCGAAGGGCCGTTGCCGACGGAAAATCAGGAAATCTCCGACCTGCTGCACGGCATGGGACGCGAATTCGGCGCGACGACCGGGCGTGCCCGTCGCTGCGGCTGGTTTGATTCTGTCGCCACGCGCCACGCGACGATGGTCAATGGCATTGACGATCTCGCCATCACGAACCTCGACGGCCTCGACACGGTGGAGAACATCAAGGTTTGCGTCGCGTATCGCCACGGCAAAACGCAATATGATTATATGCCCAACGACGCGGAAATTCTCGCGCAGTGCGTGCCGATTTACGTTGAATTTGAAGGCTGGCTGACGCCGACGGAAAAATGCAAGACGTTCAAGCAACTGCCGAAGAAGGCGCAGGCGTATTTGAAGGCGATTGCCGAACTGACGAATGCGCATTTGTATATCGCGTCCGTCGGGCCGGGGCGCGACCAGACGATTTTTGTCTGAGCGCCGCGCTTTTTCTTGCGAAAGAGAATTCCGCCAAAAATCTTCCAGTGAGCCGGACGCGTTCTGCGGACGCTCGGGCTCTTTTCGTGAAACGAACGCTGGGGTATTGCCTCGGTCACATGTTTCAAAAAAATTCACACCAAGGCGTGAACTCGGCAAGCCGCCTGCTAAAGAACTACTGCAGGATAAAACACATGGTCGGCCGGGCGATTCAATTTTGGCTGGCGGCACGGTTGGCAACCTTGAAAATTGAGGTTGATAACTGCGCGGGCGCGTTTTATACAGATGGCCGGAGGAAAATTTACCAGCCAAGCTGGCTGGCGGTAAATGTTCAAGAAGTTAAAAAAACAACTGAAGGAATATGCTGAATCAATATCAGGTCAACAGCGGTTTCGATGAAATGGCCGATGCGCAGAACCAGGTGCGGCCGCATTACCAGAAGTTCCACAAGCTGTTCGCGGAGTTGACCGAGCCGGAATTTCAGTCCAAGCGCGAGGCGATTGACAACGCTTTTCTCCGGCAGGGCGTCACCTTCAATGTCTATGGCGACGCGGCGGGCGCGGAGAAAATTTTCCCGTTCGATTTATTACCCAGAATTATTCCGGCGAAGGAGTGGGAGCATCTGGAACGCGGTCTGACGCAGCGTATCACCGCGCTGAATCTTTTTCTCCACGACATTTATCACGAGCAGAGAATTCTGAAGGACGGCATCATCCCGGAATTTTATGTTTTGTCGGCGAAACATTTCCGGCGCGAATTTGTGGGCTTCAATGTGCCGAAGGATATCTACATCCATATTTGCGGCACGGATTTGATCCGCGACAAGGACGGAAATTATCTCGTACTGGAAGACAACGGCCGTTGTCCGTCGGGCGTGAGCTACGTTTTGGAAAATCGGCGCGCAATGAAGCGCGCGTTTCCGGGAATGTTCGAGGGCATCGGCGTGCGGCCGGTGGAGCATTACGCGCAAGAACTTTTGAAGTCGTTGAAATACATCGCGCCGGCGGGCGTCGCTGATCCGACGGTGGTTTTACTAACGCCGGGCGCTTACAATAGCGCGTATTTTGAGCACACGTATCTCGCGCGGCAGATGGGCATTGAGATTGTCGAAGGCCGCGATTTGTTTGTGAAAGATTCGCGCGTGTTCATGCGCACGACGAAAGGCCCGCAGCCGGTGCATGTCATTTACCGCCGTATTGACGATGATTTCATTGACCCGACCGTGTTCCGCAAAGATTCGATGCTCGGCGTGCCGGGGCTCATCAACGCGTATCGCGCGGGCAATGTTTCGCTGGCGAATTCCATCGGCACGGGCATTGCGGATGACAAGGTGGTTTATTATTTCGTGCCGCGCATGATCAAATACTACCTCGATCAGGAACCGATTTTGAACAACGTGGAGACGTATCTGGCCAGCGAGGAAGCGGATAAAAAATACATTTTGGAAAATCTGGAAAAACTCGTTGTGAAAGCGGCGAACGAATCCGGCGGCTACGGAATGTTGATGGGGCCGAAGGCTACGAAGGAAGAAATAGAAAAATTTCGCAAGCTCATCATCGCCGAGCCGCGTAATTATATCGCGCAGCCGATGATCAACCTCTCGCAGCACCCAACCAATTGCGACGGTAATTTTGAAGGACGCCATGTTGATTTGCGACCGTTCGTCTTGTCCGGCGAACGCACCAGCATCATTCCCGGCGGCCTCACGCGTGTCGCTTTGCGCAAGGGTTCGCTCGTTGTCAACTCGTCGCAGGGCGGCGGCAGCAAAGACACTTGGGTGCTTTACGGAGACGAATAATCAGATTCAGCATTTAACTTCTAAATAAAAATGTTATCCCGCGTTGCCAACTCACTCTACTGGATGGCTCGTTACATTGAGCGCTCGGAAAATATCGCGCGCATCGTGGACGTGAATCTGCAACTCCTGCTGGACATCCGCAACGTTGATGAAAAACGTCTCACCGCCTACTGGCTCCCCATTGTTCAGGCCACCGGTGATGAAGAGGCTTTTTTCAAAGCGCATCCCAACGCCACTGGCAAGGCGGTGACGGAATTTCTCGTCTTCGAGATGGAAAATCCCAATTCACTTTTGCAATCCATCTGTCAGGCGCGCGAAAACGCGCGCATGGTGCGTGACCAGATTACGCTGGAATTGTGGGAGGAATTGAATCGCCTTTATTTATTTGTCCGTTCACCTTACGCCCGCGAAGTCTGGCGGCGCAGCGCGGGCGAATTTTTTCAGGAAATCAAATCCAGTTCGCTCCACATCATCGGCATCATCGAAGCCACGCTCATCCGCAACGAAGGCTGGTGGTTTGTGCGCGTCGGCCAGTTGCTCGAACGCGCGGACAAGACCACGCGTATCCTCGACGTGCGCTACCAAAGTTTGCCGGAACGTGGTGTGCCAGAACGCATCAGCCCCGACGAGGCGCTCGAATGGTCGGCCGTGCTGCGCTCGTGCAGCGCGTGGGACGCCTACAAAACGATTCATGGCGGCGATGTGCATCCGCTGCAGGTGGCGGAATTTTTATTGCTGAGCGATGTCTTTCCGCGATCCGTGCGCTATTGTGTGAATGAATTGAACCTCGCGTTGCGCAACATTTCCGGCGTCTCCGCCGGCCGTTTCACCAACGACGCGGAAAAACTCACCGGCCGGTTTCTGGCGGAACTGCAGTTCAGCACCATCGAGGAAATTTTTGAAGTCGGTCTGCACCGTTATCTTGATGAAGCCCAGGCCAAATTGAACAACGTCGGGGCCGAGTTGTTTCGGGCTTACATTTTCCAGCCCTTTGAAAATCCTGACGAGATCCACATGGTGCAGCAGGAAGAGCAACAGCAACAGTCTGATAAAATTTTCAAGCCATGAAACGCATCGGAATTCTCACCGCCGGCGGCGATACGCCCGCGCTCAACGCCACGATTCATGGTGCGGTCACGCGCGCGAACCAGCTCAAGGTCGAGGTGATCGGCCTCATCAAAGGTTTTAATTGTCTTTTCAACCCGCGCGTGCCGCACGTCCATCTTAATCCGCTTTATCAAAATATTCCCGAACTCGACCCGACGAAAGGCGGCACACTCATCGGCTCGTCGCGCGATTTTGTGGATGCAAATAAAAAAGACGACCTCGACATGGTTGCGTCGCGGTTGAAGCAGCTTGGCATCGACGGACTGATTTGCATCGGCGGCGATGGCACATTAAATGGATTGCAGCCATTTGCAGAACGCCTGCCGACCGTGCTCGCGCCCAAGACGATTGACAACGACCTCGGCCTGAATTATCCGAGCGAGCCGGACGAATATGTACGCGTGAACGACGCAGCGGCCAAAGGCGGCTTTCGTTACAAGCGCACGGAGTCGCACACGCAATTTGATCTGAACAACATCGTGAATTACGCCACGCCGGGCTATGCGACCGCCGTTTTTGTCTCAGCGAGCGGCGTGGAAAGAATTCGCACGACGGCGGAAAGTCATCGCCGCATCGCCATCATTGAAGTGATGGGCCGACATTCCGGCTACATCGCGCTCGGCTCGGCCTACGGCCAGCCCGACATCGTGCTTGTCCCCGAAATTGCGCCGGACTTGGAAGCGCTCGTCGCGCGCGTGAAGCATCTTTACGATTTGCAAAAAAACGTCGTCATCGTCTGTGGCGAAGGTATCGTGGACGAAAATGGCCGCGAACTTGGCGCGGAAACAAAATCCACCGACCCGGCGGGCAACGTTGTTTTGAGTGGCGCGTCGGAAGCATTGCGTTCGAAACTGATCCAGATGATCGGGGACAAATTTTTCCAGCTTTACCGTCGCGGCGAATCCGCGAAAGAAGCGATCTTTACTCGCAAAGTCGGCCACACCCAACGCGGCGGGCGGCCGATTTTGTTCGACCGGTTTTACGCCGCGCAGCAAGGTGCGAAGGCCGTTGAACTTTTGGTTGAAGGCCGCAACAACGCCGTTTCCGTTTTGCAATACAACACGACGAAAGGTTTTTTTGTCGAGGGTTACGACGCGAACCGTTTCCGCGACCGCTGGGGATTGATCCATGCGCGAAAAATGCACCCGGCGCTTTACGATCCGAAATTGATGAAGCCGTCCAAACTCGGCATGGATTATCTGATGCCGATTTTCACCGACGCCATCGGCGAGGACGACATGGAACACACGCGGCGCACGCTGTTCGCCGCCGGAAATCTTTCGCAGCCGTATCACTCGATCAACACGGACGTTCACAAACGCATCCGTTATCTGCAAGCCGAAGCTGCCTAATCCAAAATCCGAATGTCAATTCACGTCGCGCTGCATCACAAGACGCATTACAAGTATGACCGGCTGGTTCATCTTGGGCCGCAAACCATCCGCTTGCGTCCCGCGCCACATTCGCGCACGCGGATTTTGAGCTACTCGCTCAAAGTCATTCCCGAAAAACATTTCATCAATTGGATGCAAGACCCGCAGGCGAATTACGCCGCGCGGCTGGTCTTTGAACAACCGACGCGCGAGTTTTGCGTCGAAGTGGATTTGGTTGCGGAAATGGCGGTGTTCAATCCGTTCGATTTTTTCCTCGAACCGCAGGCAGAAAAATTTCCGTTCGTTTACGATCCCGCGCTCGATCACGAACTCGCGCCGTTCCAGCGCCAATGCTGGCTCACGCCGGCGTTTACAAAATATCTCACCGCCGTCCGCAAAGATTTACTGGGCGAAGTCAAACGGCGCACGAAAAAGGAGCGGCTGGAAATTCCTGAAAAAGAAAAACCGCGCACGAATGATTTTCTCGTCGCGATCAACCAGCGTTTGTGGAAGGACATCAAATATCTCGTTCGCCTCGAACCCGGCGTGCAGACGCCGGAGGAAACTTTGGAAAAAGGCAGCGGTTCGTGCCGCGATTCGGCGTGGCTGCTGTGCCAGTTACTGCGTCATTGCGGACTCGCGGCGCGTTTCGTCAGCGGTTATTTGATTCAATTAAAAGCCGACGTGAAGGCGCTCGACGGTCCGAGCGGCGCGGAAAAAGATTTCACGGACTTGCACGCGTGGTGCGAAGTTTATCTGCCCGGCGGCGGCTGGATCGGACTTGATCCGACTTCCGGTTTGTTCGCGGGCGAAGGCCACATTCCGCTCGCGTGTACGCCTGATCCCGCCAGCGCCGCGCCGATTTCCGGCGGCGTGGACGAATGTGAAACTGAATTCAGTTTTGAGATGAACGTCACGCGCATTTTTGAAAGCCCGCGCGTCACGCTGCCTTACACCGAAGAACAATGGAAAAAAATCGAATCGCTCGGCCACGCGATTGACGTTGATCTGAAAAAAGGCGACGTCCGCCTGACGATGGGCGGCGAGCCAACGTTTGTTTCCACGGACGATCCCGACGGCGCGGAATGGAATTTCACCGCCGTCTCGCACAAGAAACGGATTTTGTCCGGCGAACTCATCAAGCGGCTGCGCGGAAAATTCGCGCCCGGCTCGTTGCTGCATTACGGTCAGGGCAAATGGTATCCGGGCGAACCGTTGCCACGCTACGCGCTCGCGGCGTATTGGCGCAAGGACGGCGTGCCGATCTGGAAGGACGATTCGCTCATCGCGGACGAATCGAAAAATTACGGCCACGGCGCGAAGGACGCGAAGGAACTTCTGTCGCGCATCGCGTCGCTCGTTGGCGGCGACCCGAAGCATTTGATTCCCGCCTACGAAGACGCATTTTATTACACCTGGAAAGAACGCCGTTTTCCCACGAACGTCACGCCGGAAAAATCCAATCTCAAGGACAAGCAGGAACGCGAGCGCATCGCGCGGATTTTTCAGCAGGGACTCGGCTCGGTCGTCGGCTACGCGCTGCCGGTCAAGCGCGTCGGCGGCGGCTGGATTTCCGGCTCGTGGTTCTTGCGCGACGACGACACGCTCTGGCTCATCCCCGGCGATTCGCCGATGGGTTTGCGCCTGCCGCTCGATTCCGTTCCGTGGGTCGCCGAAAAAGATTTTCCGTGGCTGCGCCAGCAAGACCCGTCGAATCCAAAATTGCCGGAACTGCCGAAAGAATTTCCGTATCGCCAGCGTTTTGTCGGTCGCGCGGATTCGCCAACATTGCCCGGCGAAGGTCGCGGCCAGCGCGCGCAAAAACTTGGCGAGAAACCAAAGCCGCTCGAGCCGTTGCCGCCGGACGAAAATCCGTTGCGCCGTCCCGCGCCCGGCCAGAGCGCGCCATGGATCATCCGCACCGCACTCTGCGTCGAGCCGCGCGACGGACGTTTACATCTCTTCATGCCGCCGGTCGAGACGACGGAAGATTATCTCGATCTCATCGCGGGCATCGAGACCGTCGTCACCGAAATGGGCACGCCGGTCATCATCGAAGGCGAGACGCCGCCGCGCGATCCGCGCCTGAACAAGCTCGCCGTCACGCCCGACCCCGGCGTCATCGAGGTCAATATGCATCCGAGCAAGACATGGGACGAACTCGTCGAGCGCACGGAAATTCTTTACGAAGAAGCGCGGCAGACGCGGCTCGGCACGGAAAAGTTCATGCTCGACGGCCGCCACACCGGCACGGGCGGCGGCAATCACATCATCATCGGCGCGGAAGCGCCGCCGGATTCGCCGGTGCTGCGGCGTCCCGATCTGCTGCGCTCGCTGCTGACGTATTGGCAGAATCATCCGTCGTTGAGCTGGCTCTTCAGCGGATTATTCGTCGGCCCGACGTCGCAGGCGCCGCGCATTGACGAGGCGCGGAACGATTCGCTTTACGAACTCGAAATCGCGTTCAGGGAAATGGACAAACAAATCGGCGCGTTCGGCCAGACGCCGCCGTGGATGGTGGATCGCTTGTTCCGAAATCTTTTGATTGATTCCAGCGGCAACACGCATCGCTCCGAATTTTCCATTGATAAACTTTACGCGCCCGAAAGCAGCAGCGGACGCCTCGGTCTCGTTGAGATGCGAGCGTTTGAAATGCCGCCGCACGCGCGCATGAGCCTCGCGCAACATCTCGTCCTGCGCGGCCTCGTCGCGAAATTCTGGAACGAGCCTTACAAAAACGACCTCGTGCGCTGGGGCACGGACATCCATGACCGCTGGATGCTGCCGCATTTTTGCGAGACGGATTTCCGCGACGTCATCGGTGATCTGAAGGAAGCCGGGTATCCGTTTGAGTTCGACTGGTTCGCGCCGCATTTTGAGTTTCGCTTCCCGCGCATCGGCGATCTGGAGCAGCGCGATTTACAAATTGAATTGCGAACCGCGCTCGAACCGTGGCACGTCCTCGGCGAAGAACCCGGCGGCGGCGGCACGGTGCGCTATGTGGACAGCTCGCTCGAACGCCTCCAAGTCAAAGCGAACGGACTCATCGGCGACCGCTTCGCCATCACGGTCAACGGCCATCGCGTGCCGTTGCATCCGACCGGCACGAACGGCGAAGGCGTCGCGGGCGTGCGTTATCGCGCATGGCAACCGCCGGTTTGCCTTCAGCCCACGATCAAATCGCACGCGCCGTTGCGATTTGATCTTTACGACACCTGGAACAAGCGTTCGCTCGGCGGCTGCACTTATCACGTAGCGCATCCGGGCGGACGCGGCTACGACACGTTTCCCGTGAACAGCTACGAAGCCGAGGCGCGGCGGCTTTCCCGATTTTTCCGGCATGGCCACCAGCAGGGAAAATTCACGCCGCCGCCGGAAATTCCAAACGGAGATTTTCCTTTCACCCTCGATTTGCGTAATGTCTGAAGCGGGCGAAAATAAAAACCGACGCGACCAGCCGCCGATGATTCAATCGCAATTGCAATCTACGCCGGAAGACACGAGCTTCGCAAAAAAAGCGACGCCGGAAAAACTGTTGTCCGGCTACAAAGGCAGCGCGGGCGCGTTCGATGAATTGCTCGCAAAAGACGGTGAAATTTTTCCGCACTACGCAAAGCTGCTCGGCGAACTGGAGGAGTTTGGCTCGGCGGAACTGTCGCGGCGTGCGGATGCGTGCCAGCGATTTGTCCATGAGCACGGTATCACTTATAACGTCTATGGCGACCCGCGCGGAATGGAGCGACCGTGGCAGCTCGACCCGATTCCGTTCGTCATCGCGCCGGAAGAATGGCAGAAGCTCGAAACTGGTTTGATTCAACGCGCGACGTTGCTGAATAAAATTCTCGCCGACTGCTACGGTGCGCAAGATTTGATCCGTTCGCGCTGGCTTTCGCCGGCGCTCGTTTTCGGCCAGCCGGATTTTTTGCGCCCGTGCCATGGCATCAAAATGCCCGGCGACATATTTCTACATTTCTACGCCGCCGACCTCGCGCGTTCGCCGGACGGACGCTGGTGGGTGGTTTCCGACCGCACGCAAATTCCGACCGGCGCGGGCTACGCGCTGGCGAACCGCCTAGTCACCTCGCGTATTTTGCCGGAGCCGTTCCGGGACAATCACGTTCATCGACTCGCCGGATTTTTTCTCGCCACGCAGAACGCCCTCGCGCAGCTCGCGCCGCGCCAGGCGGACAAGGCGCGCGTGGTCATGCTCACGCCCGGCCCGCACAACGAAACCTATTTTGAGCAGGCGTATGTGGCGCGCTATCTCGGCTACATGCTCGTCGAGGGACAGGATTTGACCGTGCGCGACAATCATGTCTGGTTGAAAACCTTGAGCGGACTGGAGCGCGTGGATGTGATTCTGCGCCGCGTGGACGATGATTTCTGCGATCCGCTCGAATTGCGGAATGATTCCATTCTCGGAGTGCCGGGACTCGTCGAAGCGGTACGCGCGGGAACGGTGGTCATAGCCAACGCGCTCGGCAGCGGCTTGGTGCAAAGCCCGGCGTTCATGTCGTTTTTGCCCGGCCTGTGCCGGCATCTACTTAACGAACCATTGAAGCTGCCGTCGGTTGCGACGTGGTGGTGCGGGCAAAAGGCCGCGCGCGAACATGTTTTGAAACACCTCGACAAACTCATCGTGAAGCCGGCGTTCCGCACGCAGCAGGGGCTGGCCGATGCCGGCTTCGAGGATTTGAAGCAGCGCATCGAATTTGATCCCGATCTCTTCGTCGCGCAGGAGCGCATCGAGCTTTCCACCGCGCCGTCTTGGGAAAAAAATTCGCTGGCGGCGCAGCCCGTCAGCCTCCGCGTCTTTCTGGTGACGGATGGGCAGGGCGGTTATTCTGTGATGCCCGGCGGACTTACCCGCGTGCTGCCGGACAGCGGCGGAAAATTCATTTCCATGCAACGCGGCGGCGGCAGCAGCAAGGACACTTGGATTCCGTCCGCCACGCCGGTGGATGAAGTCACTCTGCTGCACAGCACGAACCAAAATGTCGAACTGCGCCGCACGGGAAACAATCTGCCGTCGCGCCTCGCGGATAATTTTTTCTGGCTCGGCCGTTACTCCGAGCGCGCCGACGCCACTTCACGTTTGCTGCGGAGCGCGTTGCTGCGGTTTAATCCCGAACGCACCGGCGGAGCGAAGCCGCTGCTTGCGCCGCTGTTGCAGACGCTGGAAACGCAGGGCCAGTTACCGGGCATTTCCGCCAAGCCGGAATTGTGGTCGAACGCCGAGGCGTTCGAGGCGGAACTCCTCGCGGCGATTTTTGATCCCACGCGACACGGCAGTTTGCGGCAGACGGCGGAGCAGTTGCAGCGACTCGCGATGCTTGTGCGCGACCGCACGTCCAATGATATGTGGCGCGTGTTGAGCCAGATTGACGACCGGCTCGCGACGCCGCCATCTTCAAAACGCGTGATGCTCGCGGGCGACGCCGTGGGCGTGTTGAACCAGACGTTGCTTGGCCTCGCGGCGTTCCACGGCCTCGCGCGCGAAAACATGACGCGGGCACAAGCCTGGCGGTTTCTCGACATGGGTTTGCGGCTCGAACGCACGGTGTATCTTTGCACGCTGCTGGAGGCGACGCTGCTTTCACCGGACGCGGAAAATCCAAGTTTGCTTGAGGCGATTCTCGAAGTGGTGGACAGTTCCATCACGTTCCGTTCGCGCTACAATCTGCTGCCGACGATTCCCGCAGTGTTCGATCTGGTGCTGCTGGATGACAAAAATCCGCGCTCGGTTCTGTTCCAGATCAAGCAGCTCGTGAAACATTTTGAAAAATTGCCCAAGGAGCGCGGCGATGCGGCCAGCCCCGGCAAAACGGTTTTGGAAAATTGCCAGTCGCGTTTGGAACGCGCCGATGCGCGGGAACTCGCCAGTCCGTCGGCGAAGTGGTCGGACTCCGCGCTGGCGGAAACCGTCAGGCAAACCTTGCGGGTGCTGCCGCAATTGTCTAATGCCATTGCCGCGAGTTATTTCGCGCACTCGGCGATTTCGCGCACGGGGCGCGGGGAAGTCCAATGAACTACCACATCACGCATCGCACGCTTTACGAATACGCCGCGCCGGTGTCGGTGTCGCACCACGTCGCCCGGCTGGAACCGCGCGACACGTCCACGCAGTCGAGCGATAGTTTTTCGCTCCAGATCTTTCCCGAGCCGGCGCTGCGCAAGGCGCGCACGGATTATTTCGGCAACCAACTTTGTTTTTTTGCGATTCAGGAAATCCACAGCAAACTGGAGATAATCACCAGCAGCCGCGTTACGGTGCAGCCGAAAACCTCGACGCAGAATGAATCCACCGCGCCGTGGGAATCGGTCGCTGAAATGTTCCGCGACCCGGTTTCGCCCGAAGTGATCGAGCCGTATCAGTTCGTCTTTGACTCGCCGCAGGTGCGGGCGTCGCAGGAACTGGCGGCCTACGCCCGCGAAAGTTTCGGCAAGGACACGCCGCTGCTCGTTGGCGCGCGGGAGTTGACGCGCCGCCTCAACAAGGATTTCAAGTTTGACCCGCGCGCGACCACGGTTGCTACTCCGTTGGAAGAAGTTTGGCAAAAGCGGCGTGGCGTCTGCCAGGATTTCGCGCATTTGGGCATCGCGTGTCTGCGCTCGCTGGGCTTGCCCGCGCGCTACGTCAGTGGCTATCTGCGCACGCGTCCGCCGGAGGGCAAATCGCGTCTGGTCGGCGTGGATGCGTCGCACGCGTGGTTCGGGATTTTTTGTCCCGGCACCGGCTGGGTGGATTTTGACCCGACAAACAACGTGCAACCGGCCGAGGAACACATTATCGTCGCCTACGGTCGCGACTACGGCGACGTGAGTCCGGTGGCCGGCATTCTCACCGGCGGCGGCGCGCATGAAGTCCGCGTGTCGGTGGACGTGGAACCGCTCGAATAAAGGAGATCGTCAAAGAATTATGAAGTGGGCAATTTTACATCGCACGCGCTATACCTATGCCACGCCGGTGCGCGACAGTTTTAATGATGTGCGTTTGCAGCCGATGCCGATTCCCGAGCAGTCGGTTGAATCATTTCTGCTCAAGGTGCTGCCGGCGGCGCGGCTGACGCATTCCAAAGATTTTTATTCCAACTGGATTCACCATTTTGAAATCATCGAGCCGCACAGCCATTTGTTGATTGAGGCAAATTCTGTTGTTATCACGCGCCCGCCCGCGCCACTGCCGGACGAAAAAATCTGTTCGTTCGAGCAGATGCGCGAGGCGCCGAACATTGAGCGCTGTTTTGATTATCTGCTCGAAAGCCGTTTCGTGGAGCTGTCGCCGGAATCCTGGAAGCTGGCGCTGGACGCGACCGCCGATATCAATGACGCCTGGCAGGCGACGCTCGCAATCATGAAATTCGTCCACGGCTTTCTGAAATACGAGTCCGCCTCCACCCATGTCCACACGCACATGAGCGAGGTGATGCGCGACCGGCGCGGCGTCTGTCAGGATTTTGCGCATTTCATGATCGGCCTCTGCCGCGCCCTGAAAATTCCCGCGCGCTATGTCAGCGGTTATCTCGCCACCGAAGCCGCCAGCGCCACGCACGCCTGGGTGGAGGTTTTTGTTCCCGGACGCGGCTGGCGCGGACTCGACCCCACGCACAATTGTCAAATTGGCGAAACTTATGTGAAGCTGGGCAATGGCCGCGATTACGCCGACGTGCCGCCGGTCAGCGGAAATTATCGTGGCACGCGCGAACGCCGGATGGAAGTGGAAGTCAAAATCACGCCGGTGAATTAAATTTGGTGCGCTGATTTTTTAATCTGTGCAGTTTTTAAAAAATTGCGTCCGCTAAATCTTTGTTCGCCGTGCTAATTCAAAAAATCTCGGTCACGGTTTCGCGCAAAGCGCCTATCATCTTATGCAATTGCGTCCGCGACGTGCAATACGGCGGCATTAGCACGATCACATTCCCGACGGGTCGCGTCAATACGCCGCGCTTGGCCATCGCCTCGCACACACGGATTCCCACGCGTTCCCGCAACATAAACGGCTCGCGCGTCCGCCAGTTTTTTACCAGCTCAATGCCAGCAACCAGCCCAACCTGCCGAATGTCGCCGACGTTTGGCAGCGGCCAGAGCGATTGCAATTCCTCCTGCAAATGTTTTTGCAACTGCGCGCGCTGACTTACGGATTTTGCTGTCTGCAAAATTCCCAAGCTTGTCAGCGCCGCCGCCGCGCCGAGCTGGTTGCCGGTGAAGCTGTGGCCGTGGAAAAATGTTTTGAACTCCTCGTATTCACCGAGAAACGCATCAAAAACCTGTTGCGTCGTCATCGTCGCCGCCATCGGCAGATAACCGCCGGTCAAACCTTTTGCCACGCACAAAAAATCCGGCTGCACGCCGACGCGCGCGCAGGCGAATAGTTTTGCCGCCGCCGGATTTTTTAAGGCTGTCGCGTTGGCTTGGTTGTCTAGATGGCACGTCACGCCCGTGCGGCCAAAGCCCGTCATCACCTCGTCGGCAATCAGTAGTGCGCCGTGGCTGCGCGCGATTTTCGTGACTTGGCCCAGCCAGCCGCTCGGTTGCGGAATCATGCCCGCCGCGCCTTGCATCAGCGGCTCGAAGACGAACGCGGCATAAGGATTCCCTTTTTTCGTCTGCGCGGAAAATTTGTTTTCGACTAGGCCGACGCATTCCCAGTCGCACTTGCGATATTTCCGCGCGTCTTCGCGCTCGGGCTTGGCGCGGTTGAACGGGCAGCGGTAGCAATACGGTGACATCACCTTGTCCGTCTTGAACAGCAGTCCGGAAAACTTTTTGTGAAACAGGTCAACGTGACCGAGCGAAACCGCGCCGATCGTGTCGCCGTGATAGGCGCCGACGAGCGAGAGGAACTTCGGCATGGAGTTTGTGCCGCGCGTGCGGCGCGTGAATTCGTAAGCGAGCTTCAGCGCGACTTCCAACGCGGTCGAACCGTCGTCGGAAAAGAAAACTTTTCCGAGTTTTGAATTTTTGCCACTTGAGTTTGAATTGGCTACGCCCACCAATTTCTCTGCCAGCAAACTGGCCGGTTCATTGGCGAAACCAAGCGCGGAGCTGTGGGAAATTTTTTTTAACTGCCGCGTGATGGCGGCGTTGATTTTCGGATGCCGGTGGCCGTGCAAATTTGTCCAGATGGATGAATTCGCGTCGAGAAACTCGCGGCCTTTCACGTCACGCAGCACTGCGCCTTGGCCTTCGGTGATCACAATCGGCTCGCGCCGCAGCCAGTCGCGCATCTGTGTGAACGGATGCCAGATAAATTTTTGGTCTAGTCGAGCGAGCGGGTTCATTGAATCAAATTTTTTAAGGTGGCGAGCAGTTGCGCCACATCTTCGTCCGTGTGGGTTGCTGTGAAGGTCACGCGCAAGCGCGCCGCGCCGCGCGCGACGGTCGGATAACGGATCGCGGGAACAAAAATGTTCTGCGCGTGCAATTTTTTTGCGGCGGCGACAGCCTTTGCTTCATCGCCCAGAATCAACGGGACGATGGCGCTGGCGATTACGGATTGCGGACTGCCAATTGCCGATTTGAAAAGACTGGCGTTTCGTTTGAGTTGTGCGCGGAGCGAATCGCCAGTGGTGGACTGCGCCAATTTGATTCCTGCCGTGGCGGCGGCGGCGGCGGCGGGAACTGGCGCGGTCGAAAAAATGAAACTGCGGGCGCGGTTTGTCAGAAAATTGATCAGCAAGCGCGAGCCGCAAATATAGCCGCCACTCGCGCCGAGCGCCTTGCCGAGCGTGCCCATCTGGATTTCGATTTGCTCGCTGACACCCAACGCGTCAGCAAGTCCGCGTCCCTTTTGGCCGAAGATTCCCGTGGCGTGCGCCTCGTCCACCATGAGCCACGCGCCGTATTTTTCCTTGAGCTTTATGATTTCACGCAACGGCGCGGCGTCGCCATCCATTGAAAAAATGGATTCCGTTACGATGAAATTTTTCACCTTTTGTTTTTCGCTTCCGGCTTTTGAAAGTTTATCCGCCCATTTTAATTTATCCGCCAAATCATCCAGGTCGTTGTGCGCGAAGACGCGGATTTTTGCGCCGGAAAGTTTGGCGGCGTCCACGATGCAGGCGTGAACCAGTTTATCAATGACGATGACGTCATCTTTGCCGACCAGCGCGCAAATCGCGCCGAGCGCGGCGGCGTAACCCGTGGAAAAAGTCAGCGCAGCCTCGGTTTTTTTGAAATTGGCGAGCGCTTCTTCCAATTCGTGGAACGGCGCAAGCGAGCCGCAAATCAAACGTGACGCGCCCGCGCCCGCGCCAAATTTTTCTATGGCGTGAATGGCGGCTTCTTTCAATGCGGGATGGCTGGCAAGGCCGAGATAATCGTTGGATGAAAAATTAAGAAATATTTTGCCGCCGATTTCAATATGCCGGCCTTGCGCCGAATCCACGCGGCGCAGTTCGCGGAACAAATCTTGTTCGCGCAAGTCGGCGAGGTGGTGTTTCAATTCGTCAGCGAACGAATTCATTTGGCCAACAGATAAGCACAGTCGGACGCGAATGGAAAGCAGGGTGTCAATGGATCGGCGGAATCGCCCAGCGGCCTTCTATCATGCTGGCGGTGACATTTCCAGAATGCGCCAGCACCGTTTCATAAATTTTTCCGGGCCTGCCGGGAAATGGAATCACGATCAAATCGGCGTTTGCGCCGGAAGTCAGCTCGCCAATTTTTTTGGTTAAGCCGAGGGCGCGCGCGCCATTGACGGTGGCCATTTGCAAGATTTCTTCTGGCGAAATTTTTCGGTCACTGTCGGCGAGCGAGCGCATTTCGGCGAACAAATCGAGTTCCGGTTTTTGTTTGCCCATCATGCGCGTAGTGGCGAGGCTGTCAGTGCCGAGGCAAAGGTTCACGCCGGCGTTGGCGAGGCGTTCGCGTTCAAATTTCGGATGTGCGAAATAATCGTGGCTGCGCGGACAGTGAACGACATGGGTTTTGTTTTTCGCGAGCAAAGTAGCATCGCCGCGCGCGAGGCAGTTGACGTGGATGGCAAGGACATTTTCGCCCAGTAGCCTGTTCCGCGCGAGGTGGGCGAGGGGCGAGCCGAGGCCGCAGTCGGAATTATCGCGGTCGTTGCGCTTGAGCCATTCGTGCATCTCGCCGCGCGCGTGCGCGAACATCTCAAATTCCTGCGCGGACTCGGCGACATGGATGCTGACGCGCCATTTTCTTTTTTGCGCGGTGCGGGCGGCGAGGCGCAGCAGTTCGGGCAGGGTGGAGTAGGGCGCGTGCGGCGAAAGGGCGGCGCGATGGCGCGGATGGCGGAGCGAATCCATTTTTTCAACGGCCTCGCGCAAAACTTCTTTCGGCGCGCGGCGCGATTTAATGCCGGTCATTTCAAAAAAGGAAAAAACCCGCAGCGGCGTGGCGTCCCAGACGTCTGGCAGCAAATCCGGCATGGCTTCGATGTCCGCGACGGTTGTCGTGCCGCTTTTCAAAAGCTGATGCGCGCCGCGCAGCCACGAGCGCGCGTAGTCGGAATAACTCCAGGCACTTTTCGCCGCGGTGATGGCAGCAATCCAGTCGGTGAAAGTTTTTGGCGGTGACAATTCGCCAGCCATGTCGGTGTAGTCGAGATGGCAATGGGCGTTGACGAGGCCGGGCAGCAGTATGACTTCGCCGAGGTCGAAAACTTTTTCGCGCCGGTGCGGGCGCAAATCCTTCCACGGCGCGATGGAACGGATTTTGTTGCCGTCAATGAAAACCGCGCCGTCCTCGATGGGCTGCGCGGTGACGGGCAGGATTATTTTCGCCCGTAAGATCATTTTCAGTCGGCTTCCTGCCGGGTGCGTTTGGAGCGCGCGCCGACCTTGTGCTTAGTCGCCTTGATCTTGTTGTGGCGCTTGCGGATCTGCTGTTCAATTTTTTTGGTGACGGCGTCAATCGCGGCGTAAAGGTCGTTTTCAACATCCTTGGCAAAAAGATCGGGGCCGCGCACGGCGAGGCGGATGGAGCAGGAAAATTGTTTTTCCGCCACGCGGGTATGGTCATGGTCGAGCGTGACGCGGGCGTCCACGACGCGTTGATCCATGTGATCGAGTTTTTCCAACTTGGCGAGAATGTGATCTTCGATGGCCTTGGTGAGCGTGACATTGTGCGTGGAAAGAATCAGTTTCATGCAAAAAGAATGCGCCGTCGGCCGGGCAAAATCCAGTTTTTCCTTTGGCCTAAAATGCTACAGCGAGATTCATGCCAAATTCGCTTGAGATTCCGGCAGATTAAGTTATGCTCGGGGCAGATGGGACCTGGATTACAACTTTCCCAAAGGCTGACGCAATCGCTGGTGCTGGCGCCGCAACTTCAACAGTCGCTCGCGTTGCTGCAAGCGCCGACGCTGGAACTCAAGGCGCTCGTTGAGCAGGAACTCCAGCAAAATCCCGTCCTCGAAGAAATTTCCGAGCAGGAAATGGACTTGCGCGAAAAATCCCCAGGCAGCGACGAGACGGAAACTCCGACCACCCCGGATTTTGCCGAGCCGCCGGAGGACGTGAAATTTGACACCACGACGGAACGGGGCGCGGACGACCCGGTGGACGATTTTCAGGCGGAATTTGAAAAGCTCGTCCAAATGGATCAGGACTGGCGCGACCACTTTTCGCAGACGAACATCGTCAGCCGGTCTTCCGCCGAGGACGAGGAGAAGCGTGAGTTCATGTTCAACTCCATCACCGTCGAGGCGTCGCTGGCGCAACATCTGATGGAACAGGTGCGCGATACGAGTTTGGGCGACGATGATCGCGCCATCGCGGAACTACTCATCGGTAACATTGACGACTACGGTTTTCTCATGGCGACCGTCGAGGAACTGGCGGCGGCCAACAATCTTCCTGCCGAAAAGGTTTTGCAGGTGCTGGAAGTCATCCAAAGTTTCGAGCCGGTCGGCGTGGGCGCGCGCGATTTGCGCGAATGCCTAATGCTCCAGCTTGAACGCGTTGGCAAGCAGGAAACCATCGAGTATCGCATCATCCGCGACCATATGGAGGCGCTTGGCAAGCGCAAAATTCCCGAAATCGCGCGCGGCACTGGCCAGTCCGTGGACGACATTCAGGAAGCGCTCGCCCGCATCGGCCGGCTTGAACCGCGCCCCGGTCGTGCCTTTCTGCCGGTGGTTGAGCAATACGTCGCGCCGGAAGTTTTTGTCGTGAAGAACGGAGATGATTTCATCGTCACGACCAACGACGAACAGATTCCGCATCTGCGAATCAGCAATGTCTATAAGGATTTGATGTCTGCTGGCGAAAATAATGCCGAGGTGAAAAATTACATCCGCGAAAAAATTCGCGCCGGTAAATTTCTCATCAAGAGTCTGCACCAACGCCAGACAACCATCTGCAACATCGGCAAGGAGATCGTCAAGCGCCAGCGCGAGTTTATGGAAAAGGGCGTCGCGCACCTCAAGCCTATGACGATGTCGCAAGTCGCCGATGTGGTTGGCGTGCACGAGACCACCGTGAGTCGCGCCGTTTCCGGAAAATACATCGAGACGCCGCAGGGCGTATTTGAGATGAAATATTTTTTCACCGCCGGCCTGCAAAATGCCAATGGCGAAAACCTCTCCAACACCAGCGTCAAGGACATGATCGCCGAAATCTTCAAGGCCGAAGACACCGCCAAGCCGTTGTCTGACCAGGAAGTGGTGAAAATGCTGACGGCAAAGGGCATCAACATCGCCCGCCGCACCGTGGCAAAATACCGCGACGAACTGGGCATCTTGCCGTCCAATCTCCGCCGGGTTTATTGAGTCAGTTTATTTAGCTGGTTCTTCAGCCAGTTTTTCCTCGGAAAATAATTTTGCGTTAGCCGCGCAATTTTATTTCAACGACGCCATGTCAATCACGAACCGGTATTTCACGTCGTTCTTCACCAGGCGGTCGTAGGCTTCGTTGATTTTCTGGATCGGAATCAGTTCGATGTCGGAAACGATGTTGTGTTCGCCGCAAAAATCCAGCATCTCTTGCGTCTCTTTGATGCCGCCGATGAGCGAGCCGCTGAAATTCCGCCGGCCAAAAATCAGGCTGCCGACTTGAACTGAAAGCGGCTCGGCGGGAACGCCAACTTGCGTGAGCGTGCCGTCGCGTTTCAACAAAACAAGATACGCGTTGATGTCGTGCTGCGCGGCGACGGTGTCGAGGATGAAATGAAAACTGTTCGCCTGCTTTTTCATCTCGTCGGCGTTTTTGGAATTCACGACTTCATCCGCGCCGAGCCGCAACGCGTCCTTCACTTTGTTCGGCGACGTGGTGAAGACGACGACGTGCGCGCCAAAAGCCTTCGCCAGTTTCACGCCCATGTGGCCGAGTCCGCCAAGGCCGACGACGCCGACTTTCTGGCCTTTGGCGACTTTGTAATGGCGCAGCGGCGAATACGTCGTGATGCCCGCGCACAACAGCGGCGCGGACGCGGCGAGATTTAAATTCTTAGGAACTTTCAGCACGAACGCTTCGTCCACGACGACGCTGTCCGAATAACCGCCGTAAGTCAGGCCGCCGGAAACTTTATCCGGCGCGTTGTAAGTGAACGTCGCTCCGCTCGTGCAGAATTGTTCGAGGTCGTCTTTGCAATTTTCGCAGGTGCGGCAGGAATCCACCATGCAGCCGACGCCGGCGAGATCGCCTTCCTTGAATTTTTTGACGTGCGCGCCGACCTTCACGACGCGCCCGACGATTTCGTGGCCGGGCACGCACGGATACGTCGTGCCGTGCCATTCGTTGCGGGCGATGTGGACATCCGTGTGGCAGACGCCGCAAAAAAGAATTTCAATCTGCACGTCGTGCGCGCCGGGATCGCGGCGCTGGAAATTGAACGGCGCGAGCGGCGAGGTTTGGGCGAGGGTGGCGAAAGCTTTGGTGTTATACATGAATCAATTGTTAGCACAGCCGTAAAAAATTGCCACCGGTTAATTAAAACCGCTCCGGCAAAACGGCGAAGGTAGATTTGCTCGACTCAATCTTCAGCCGGTTTTGCATTGGGAAATGATTTTGTTTTTCAAACATCTTCGTGTATGCAGTCGGTCGTCATTATTGCAGTTGTAACCAGAGTTGCGTCATCTGGATTATACAATTTGCGGAGATGCTTTACCAATTCGAGGATGTGTCCATCGTCCGGCACTATTAAATACTGAATGTCGTTTGGATGAACAATCAGCTTATATTTTTGTTTGAACGACGCGTGTAATTCGGCAGTTTTCTCTTTATTGGTATGCTCTTCTCGCGTTAAAAAGAATTGCTCGTTTGCAGCAACACGCGGCACATATCTCCATTCTCGCTCATCATAAAAGTGAATATCTATTTGCGCTTTGCCATCTCTCCAAGCATTTCCACGATATGGCTTCATGTAGGCAGCTAACAATTTTAATTCATTATCATCTTTCATTGCAGACATTTGACTTATCACGGCCTTGAACATCTCCGACCGTTCGTGAACATAAAATACTGGCGTTATACCATTCTTAATTCCCCATTCCTTATTCAAGCCAATGCCAAAATTTCCATATTCATGAAGATGCTTGCGGATGAGTGACAGCGGTAAATCACAAAAAGAAACCATTGGGACTGCATGTGCTGGCGGTATGCCTGTTGAGGCAGCTTTAGCGTGGAGCGGGCCAAACAAATATTCCGCACAATAATGTGGATAAAAGCGGACATAAGAATGTCCACAATATTGTCTAGAGACTTTGTAAAATGGAAAAGAACGTTTGAACTTATATTTTCAGACATAATTTATAAATTTGGTTTAATTAAATTTCACCAAACTTCAACCGGCCCTTTCGGCACAGGAATTTGTGCGCGTTGAGTTGAAGCGGGCTCGTCGCGCATGAAGGACGCAACCATCGGCGGCTGTTGAAAACGCGGCAGCAATTCGCCGTGTTCGTCGAGAAATTGCCGGCGCCAGCGGATGTAATTTTCCAGAATTTCATCGAACTGCGCCTTGGTCGCGACTTGCACAACTTTTTTGTTAAATTCGTGGCACGGGCCGAACCGCTTGGCATACCACGGCGCGACTTTGCGGAACATCCGGCAGCCGAGCTCCTCGCCAAAAACTTGAATCATCAAATCCAAGTGGCGGCGCATTATGCGCACGCGCTCGGAGAAATCGGGTTCGGGCGGAAGTTCGCCGCTGGAAATGAATTGCAGCGTGCGTTTGAAAATCCACGGGTCGTAAAATGCGCCGCGCCCGATGCTCACGCCGACGCAGCCGGTTTCGTCGAACATTTTTTTCGCGGCCTGCGGCGTGATGATGTCGCCGTTGCCGATGACGGGAATATTTTTCACGGCTTCGACAACTTTGCGGATGCCAGCAAGATTCACCGTGCCGCCAAATCCTTGTTCGCGCGTGCGACCGTGGACAAAAATCGCGGTAACGCCGACGTCTTCCAAAGCGCGCGCCAAGTCCGGCGCGGTCAGATTTTCATCGTCCCAGCCGAGGCGCATTTTGGCGGTGACGGGAATTTTCACGGCGTCCACCATTTTTTTTACGAGCGCGGAAGTTTTGTCGAGTTCGGTCATCATCGCCGAGCCGCCGCCGACTTTGACCACTTTTTTGACGGGACAGCCCATGTTGATGTCAATGGATTGAACGCCGAGATTTTCGAGGATGATGGCGGCGTCGCGCATTTCTTCGGGCACGCTGCCGAAAAGTTGCACGGCGAGCGGCGAGTCGGCGGGCGAGGTTTCAATGAGCTTGAACGCCTTCGGATTTTTTTCGAGCAGCGAACGGGCGTTGACCAAGTCAGTGGTGCAAAGTCCTACGCCGCCGACTTCGCGCACGACGAGGCGGAAAGGCAGGTTGGTGTAACCGGCCAGCGGCGACAGAAACAGATTTGATTTGAGTGTCAGCGAACCGATTTGCACACCGTCAGATTAGTTGAAAGTCACTCGTTGCGGAAGGCGGAATGCTGTGTTAGTCTGGCTGACACTGATGTTAGATGACGATTCCAACTTGAAAGACGGCGGCAGCAAAAAAAAGTTGCCGGGCAACGGTTTTAACAAAAACCAGACGTTCACGCTGCTGGCGTGGGCGGGCATCATCGCGGCGTGCGTGGCGCTATTCATGATGAAAAATCATATCGCGTCGCCGGCGGTGGTCTTGTCACAGCCTGAATTTTTGGACAAGTTTTCGTCCAACCAAATTGTGCATGCAACCATCAATTTCAACATGCAGTCTTCGCCGCTGACGCCGATCACGGGCGAATACATTGACACTTCCAAAGACGGCAAGCAGACGAAGGTAGCCTTCGTTGCACCGAACGTGGTGCTGACGCAAAAGATGCAGGATCAGCTTTTGGTTTCTCACAACATCGAAGCCGGCGCGCCTAATGTGATGCTGACGCAACTGCTCTGGGGCATCGCGCCGTTTTTGATTTTGGGACTGCTGTTCTGGTTTTTCTTTATCCGGCAGATCAAGGCGGCGGGCAAGGGTGCTTTAAGCTTCGGCAAAAGCAAGGCGCGGATGCTCGCGAAGGACCGCAACAAAACCACTTTCAAAGATGTTGCGGGCGTCGAGGAAGCGATGGAGGAAGTTTCCGAACTTGTGGAATTTTTGAAAGACCCAAAAAAATTTCAACGCCTCGGCGGACGCATTCCGAAAGGCGTTTTGATGATCGGGCCGCCGGGAACCGGAAAAACTTTGTTGGCCAAGGCGATTGCCGGCGAGGCGGACGCAAGTTTTTTCAGCATCAGTGGTTCCGATTTTGTGGAAATGTTCGTCGGCGTCGGCGCGAGCCGCGTGCGCGACATGTTTGAGCAGGCGCGCAAATCTACGCCGTGCTTGATTTTCATTGATGAAATTGACGCGGTCGGTCGCTCGCGCGGTCACGGTCTCGGCGGCGGCAATGACGAACGCGAACAAACGTTGAACGCGCTGCTTGTCGAGATGGACGGCTTTGACACGCAGGAAGGCATCATCATCATCGCGGCGACCAATCGTCCCGACGTTTTGGATCCGGCGCTGCTGCGGCCCGGACGTTTTGATCGCCAAGTGACGGTGAATCTGCCGGACGTGCGCGGGCGCGAGGCGATTTTGAAAGTTCATGCAAAAAACGTGAAGCTCGCGCCGACGGTGGATTTATCCATCATCGCGCGCGGCACGCCCGGTTATTCCGGCGCGGAGCTGGCAAATTTATTGAACGAAGCGGCATTGCTCGCGGCGCGCACTGGCAAAAAATCGGTCGAGCAGCCGGAGTTGGAAGAAGCGCGCGACAAAGTCCGCTGGGGCCGCGAGCGCCGCAGCATGGCGATGAGTGACGAGGAGAAAAAAGCCACCGCGTGGCACGAAGCCGGCCACGCACTTGTAAGTGTTTTGCTCAAGCACACGCATCCGTTGCACAAAGTCACGATCATTCCACGCGGACGGGCGCTCGGCGTCACGATGTCACTGCCGAAGGAAGACATGTTGAACATGCGGCGCAAGCAGGCGATTGACACGATCATCATGACGATGGCCGGGCGCATCGCGGAAGAATATGTCACCGACGACATTTCCAGCGGCGCGGCGATGGACATCCAGCAGGCAACCGCGCTGGCCAAGGCGATGGTCATGCACTGGGGCATGAGCGAGAAGCTCGGCAATGTGCTTTACGGCGAGGCGCAAGAATACGTCTTTCTCGGACGCGACATGATGCGCACAAAAGATTACAGCGAGTCCACCGCGCAGGACATTGACATGGAAGTGAAGCGCATCGTGGACGGCGCATTTCATACGGCAAAGCAATTGATTGAAACCAACCGCGACAAGCTGGAATTGGTCGCGAGCAGCCTGCTCGAATACGAAACGCTCGACGGCGCTCAGGTTGAGGAAATTGTCCGCACCGGCACATTCACACCGCCGCCCAAGCCGCCGCCGAATTTGACACCGATGATGGGCGCACCCGCCGGAACACCGCTGCCGGAAAATCCGCCGAAGCCTGCGCCGCCGAAATTGCCCGGACTGGGAACGCCGTCGCCCATGCCAGCGGGTTGAAAATTCTGTAAACGCAAACCGGCGGTCAAATGACCACCGGTTTTTTGTTTTGAAAATTGTCTGTCTGGCGTCAGGAAGACTTTTCTATGCTCTTCAGATCCTCGGCGAGAAACTGGGTGACGTCTTTGAAGCGTGCGACATTCTCCGGGTTCATCGCCATCAAGGTCTCGTGCGCTTCGAGACTCGTCCGCGCTATCTGTTCGTGAGAAGGGTTGATGGATTCCGGCGTGCATGTCTTCATGTCAGCTGGCAATTGGATCAAGCCGCTGGTCAGCTTGAAGAGATGCACCGCGCCCAGATTTTCCAGAAGGTCCCTGACGCGCGCGGTGGCATTATGCAGTTCGATACCGCGCACGGCGGGCGCGCCCTTAGGATTCAGCCTCATACCAAAACCCGCCAGCACGCCCAGAAAGGTGCTGTCCATCAGCACACATTCGCTTAAATCAATGATGAAATGTCCGAACCCCTTTTGCGCCAGTTCGTTTAAAAGCGTTTTAAAATCCGGGCTGGAAGCGAAATTTGCGCGCCCGGCGATTTTGATGCAGGCAAAATTTTTCCCGACCAAAACAGACAAATTTGCAGATGACATATTTCCTAGATTATTCGTTAAATTTGGGCGGCAACAGCGCTTGGCGATACAATCTGCACCAGCGCCTGTTGCAATACAAGCGCTTCATCCAGTCCGCTGGAGACCAGCCGCTGGTTGCAGCGCAGCAACACATCCAGCGCGCGAACAAGTTCCGCCGCCGAGTATTTTTTGACCTGCGGCAGCGCCTTGTAAAGCACATACGGACTCAAGGCCAGCGGGTTGAATTTCTTTTCCGCCGGCATCTGATCGGCGGGCACACGCTCCAGTTGCGCCTTAAAATGATTGTAGTCATGCGTGTCCTTGACCCAGCCCTCGCGCAATATTTCCTTGAGCAGCAGCATGGCGCGCACTTTGCCGATCATTCCGTAAAGCAGTCCAATTTCCGATTTGTCCTTGTCAAATTTCGTCTCCCAAAGCTCCTCGTCCAGCCGTTTGAGCAGGCGCGGCAAATCTCGGTCGCCGAGCGCGTCGCCAAGCGCAAACGCTTTCGCGGTCTTGTTGTGCGCGCAAATTGTGGTTACATCTGCCAGCTCGATTTTTTTCCGGTCCCCGGTGAAGACACAAAGTTTTTCAATTTCATTCTCGAGTTGCCGCGCGTTTAATCCGGCGCGAATGACCAGTTCGCCCAGCGCCGCGCTGGAAATGTCCTTCTCGCGTTTGCGCACCGCATCCCGCGCTGCGATCTGCGCGCGATCCGCCCAATCTTTGTCGTCCTGCGACCAAGCGGAAAAAACTTCCGCCGTGCCGATCTTGTCGAGCGTCTTGTAAAAAACTTTCCGTTTGTCCACTTTGCCCGCGCTGATGAGCAACCGGACATTTTGCCAAGAAAAATTCTTCAGTTCCTCCGCGAGTTCCGCCAGAGTTTCGGTCACGGCGACGGACGAAGCCGTGCGATCTTCGCCAAGAAAATTGCAGTCGCGCAACCACACCACTTTGCCACCGCCAAAAAACGGCAGGGTTTGCAAGGCCTCCCGCAGTTTGCCGATGACGTTCAGCGCCTCGCCGCCGTTGCCCACGCTCGCCTCAATAATTTCGTGATCCATACCGCCGAGCGGCGCCGACCATTCTTGGAAAACCTGCTTGGCGCGTTGTTTCACGGCGAAATCATCGTCACCGCAGACCAGAGAAAGCGATGTGTTGCTAGCGGTGATTGATGCGTTGGCCATTTGAAGGACGTTTCTTGACGCGTCACTAATCACTCATCACTGCTTTCGCCGCCGGGCTCGTTCATCTTGTCGAGAACTTCACTCATGTCCTCGACCTGCTCAAACAGCGGCGCGGAAACGAAGATGGGTTTTTTCTGCGCGGCAGCCAACGCGAGACAATCGCTGGGGCGTGCATCCACTTCCACGATTTTCCGGGCGACTTCATTTTGCTGCTGCAAAATCAGCCGCGCGAAGTAGGTGGAATTTTTTAAATCCGTGATGACCACGCGTTCGACCGTGATACCGAAGCCTTGAAAAACGCGGTTGATTAAGTCATGCGTGAGCGGACGTTCCTTCGGCGCGTCGCGCAGAAACATCCCGATGACCGCGCCCATCTGCGGCTCGACGTTGATGACGAAAACTTTCTGGTCGTTGCCGACGAACAGTGCGCAACCGCTGTTGGCTGGCAGGATTCCACGGATCTGAACGGACACAACTTCGTTCTTCATGGGTTCAATCTATGGGCAAACGGCTGAAAAACAAGTCCTGTTCAATTTTTCAAGGATTGTAATTGAGCCACGGGCCAAGCCAACGTTCCATTTCGGCGATGGATTTGCCTTTGCGCTTGGCCAAATCTTCCACCTGGTCTTTGCCAAGTTTGCCGACGGCGAAATATTTTGAATCGGGATGCGCGAAATAAAGTCCACTCACCGAACTAGCCGGCCACATCGCAAAACTTTCCGTGAGCTTGATGCCTGTGTTTTTTTCCACGTCAAGCAGTTTCCAAAGGATTTCCTTTTCGGTATGGTCAGGACACGCCGGATAGCCAGGGGCAGGGCGGATGCCTCGGTATTTT
>Ga0302267_10000830_pt1 | contig 40794 bp, 33 predicted proteins | sample III_Bog_E1_3_FD_194555 | JGI IMG/M metagenome (GOLD analysis project Ga0302267, IMG submission 194555) | Peat permafrost microbial communities from Stordalen Mire near Abisko, Sweden - III_Bog_E1_3 | ecosystem: Environmental > Terrestrial > Soil > Wetlands > Peat | place: Sweden: Abisko...
GGGCGCGGCCATCCGGCTGCACGGAAAAGACGGGAAAAAGCACGTCGTCATTCTGCTCGACGAGGCAACGTCGCTGGACCTATGGAAAGGCGAGTGGCATGGGCAGGAACGCCTCTTCCTGACCCACGCGAATTTACTGCTCGATGGTTCCACCCTGCGCCTGCGCACGGAAAGCCCGCGCAATCCGGACGTCTGTTCCGTCGCCATCTTCCCCGCCCCGGCGAGCCTCACGGATGGCCACAGCAATGTGCCTGCGAAGGACGACGGTCTGTTCCGCCGCTTCTCGCCGAGACTCGCGCCAGTTGCGTCATTACAGGCCATCGTTGAACCAGTGCAGCCCGCGGGCCCGGCCCGTACGATTCCGATTGCCCCATCAGTCCCCACTCGCAAGCAAGGAATGGCGATGCAGCCAGAGGATGCGGATTTCGCCCAGGCGGCCGTTTGGCGGGTGAAGCTTCCCGCCGGCGTTGCCGCCAGCCGCGACCTCCGTCTGCGCGTGCGCTACACCGGTGACGTCATCCGCGCCTACCTCGGCGGCAAATTGCTCGACGACGATTTCTACAACGGACGGCCCTTTGAAATCGGCCTGCGCCGCTACGGCCCCTCCATATATCAGGACGGTCTGCTGCTGAAGGTTCTGCCGCTGCGTGAAGATGCGCCCATTTACATCACTGATCGTTCCAGGCTCAAATTCGACGACACCCACACCGCACTTAGCCTCGAAGGCGTCGATGTTATAGAGACGCGTGAAGTCATCCTGATGACGGCAAATAATCAAACTTGAATTCATCCTTCAATAGCCCATTTTCCCGCGCGCAGAGGCATAGCTGCCACACGCGACACCGGTCAGAACCGCTTGATCTCGATGCCCTGCTTGCGCAACGCATAGCCCATCTGCCGTGGTGTCAGGCCAAGCAGCCGGGCCGCTTTTGCCTGCACCCATCCGGCCCGCTCCATGGCATCCACCAACCGCTCGCGCTCGCTGAAGTCGCCTTCGCTTGCACCCTCTCCGGATGTCCCTTCGTCCTGCTCCCCATTGCCCGGAACAGCGGCGGCACGCTCTGCCTCAGTCAACTCCGCCACTGGATGAGACCTGCTGCCTTCGCTCGCGGCCCGCGCCCTGCTCATCGACTTGTTCATCGCCGCCGAACTGCTCTTGCTGCTCAGCTCGAAGTCCTCCGCCTGCAACACGGGGTTCTTGGTCAGCGCCGCGGTGCGCCGCACGCAGCTCTCCAGCTCGCGCACGTTGCCGGGAAACTCGCACGCCGTCAGCACCTCCATGGCGCGCGGCGAGATGCTCAGGCTGACCCCATGCTCCTTGTTGAAGCGCTTCACAAACTCGCGCGCCAGCAGCGGGATGTCCTCCCGCCGCTCGCGCAACGCCGGCAGAAAGATGGGCACCACGCTGATGCGATAGTAAAGGTCCGAGCGGAAGTCGCCGGCAATCACCGCCGCTTCCAGGTTCCGGTTGGTCGCCGTCACCAGCCGCACATCCACCTTGATGGTGTGGTTTCCGCCCACGCGCTCGAACTCCCCCTCCTGCAGCACGCGCAGCAGCTTGGCCTGGAAGGTGGTCGAGATCTCCCCAATCTCATCCAGAAACAGCGTGCCGCCGTCCGCCATCTCGAAGCGCCCCTTGCGCATTCCGATTGCCCCGGTGAACGCGCCCTTGTCGTGCCCAAACAGCTCCGACTCCAGCACCGACTCCGACAGTGCCGCGCAGTTCAACCGGATATACGGCATCTCCTTGCGCGGAGAGTACTCATGGATCGCCCGCGCAAACAACTCCTTGCCCGTCCCCGACTCGCCGCACAGCAGCACCGGCAGGTTGCATCGCGCCACCAGTTGCACCTTCTCCGTCACCTCGAGGATCGCCGCGCTCTTTCCAATGATCCACGAAATCCCCTCATGCTTCGCCGCGTTCTTCTGTTCCAGCTCCTGCTCCAGCCGGTTGCGTTCTTCCATCAAACGCTCGCGGTCGCGTTCCACCATGGTCTGCAGCGCCACCGTCTGCCCCACCAGGTTGGCAATCATCGTCAAGTAGCGCACATCTTCGTCCAGCGTTCCGGGCGATGACTGGCTCCCCACCCGCTCAATCGTGATCGTCCCGATCGTGCGGCTCTCGCCCTTGATCGGCACGCCCACAAACGACCGCACCACCGCCGCATCCTCGGCCTTCAGTTCACTCCACTCCGCGAACAGCGGGCTTTGCGCCACATCGCGCACCACCAGCGGCATCCCGGAGACCACAATCTGCCCCACCGCCTGCTCCGGCAGCCGTTCAAACTGCTCTCTGGCCTCGGCCTCGTTCCATCCCGCGCCCACCACGGTCGTCGTCCGGTCCTCTTCGTCCAGCAGGGCGATCAGTCCGCCGCTCATGTCCATAAAGCTATGCAGCAGGTTCACCACGCCGGAGAGCGCCGTCTCCAGCCGCGCCGGCCGCGTCAGCATCTTCGATATCTCATAGATGCCCATCAGCGCCGCATGAGTGCGCGCCGACGCCGGCTCAATCGCTTCATGGCGCACGCTGGACTCGGTTTCTTTCGACGCTCGCAAGCTGACGTTCTCCATCTCCCTCTACTCTACCCCCAACCCCTTATCCCTCAAGCAGCAGCAGCCGCGCCGGGTCCAATTTTATTTGCCACGGCTGCGGTCGCTCCATCAGCACCCGCCACGCATCTTTACCTAAATCCACCTGCAAATGCGCTGGCTCATCTCCCTGTGCTGGCGCGTGCAACCGCAGATAGAGCGTCATCTCGTGCGGCGCCTCGCTGGTGCCCACCAGCCAGCATGGAAATGTATTCTCGCCCGCCGCGCCTGGCGCATTGTCTGCGTCTCCCACAATCGCAATCTGGTGCGAGCGCACGCCAACGTGGGTCAATCCTTTGGGAACAGCACAATCCGTCCGTAGCTCGCATCCCCACGCATCCACCGCGATCCGCTCCACGCCAACCCTCCGCGCCGCCACAATGTTCTTGCATCCCGTCAATCGCGCCGCTGCCACCGTACGCGGCCGCTCAAAGAGTTCCTGCTTCGGCCCGCTCGCAATCACCCGCCCGCCGTCCAGCACCACCAGCTCACTGCAGAACCGGAACGCCTCTTCCATGTCGTGCGTCACAAACAGCACCGCTCCCTTGTACTCCGCCAGCGTCTCGCGCAACTGCTCCTCGGTCTGCCTCCGCAGGTGCGGGTCCAGCGCAGCGAACGGCTCATCCAGCAGCAGCGCATCCGGCTCAATCGCCATGCACCGCGCGATCGCCACTCGTTGCCTCTGCCCACCCGAAATCTCCCCCGGCATACGCTCCGTCAGCTCCGCGATGTGCATCCGCTCCAGATGCCGCGCCACCACGCGCCGTCGCTCCTCTACTCCCAGCGCGCTCAGCCCGAAGCCCACATTCTCCTCCACCGTCATATGCGGAAACAGAGCGTAGTCCTGAAACACAATCCCGATCCCGCGCCGCGCCGAGCGCACATTCTCTCCCGTCTCGCTGTCGAACAGCACCCGCCCATTCAGCACAATCCGCCCGCCATCCGGTGCCGCAACGCCCGCAATCAGACGCAGCGTCATCGTCTTTCCCGCACCCGACGCACCCAGAATTCCCACCGCGCCTCTCCCCGAAACCAGCCCCGCGCTGAGCCGCACCTTCAGCGTGAACCGCTCCAGCCGCTTCTCCAGATCAACCTCCAGCGCGGACGAAGTCGCGTCCTCGCCGTCCCGCAGTCCAACCACGCGAGGCACCACAGGAAGCCCCCCAATCTCGGCCAGCGCCGTCGGCACCACCTCCGCTCGCTCCCTCTTGCGCACCGCCTTGCTCTCCCGGTTCAGCAGCCGGATCATCCCCAGCGAGATCGCCACAATCAGTGCAACCCACACCGCTGCCAGCCGCGGTTCGCCGTCCTCCACCGCCGAAAAGATTGCAATCGGCATCGTCTGCGTGCGTCCGGGAATGTTCCCCGCCAGCATCAGCGTCGCGCCAAACTCGCCCATCGCGCGCGCAAACGCCAGCACCGTTCCTGCCACCACTCCCGGCCCCGCCAGAGGAAACAACACCCGCCGAAACACTCTCCACTCCGACGCGCCCAGCGTCCGCGCAGCCTGCAACAGCGTAGGATTTACCTGCTCGAACGCGCCCAGCGCCGTCCGGTACATCAGCGGGAACGCAACCACCGTCGCCGCAATCACCGTTGCTGGCCACGAAAACACAATCGTGATCCCAACCCGTTCCAGCGCAGCACCCAGCAAACTGCGCCGTCCAAACACAAGCAGCAGGAAAAAACCCACCACCGTAGGCGGCAACACCAGCGGAAGCGTCAACAGCCCGTCAATCCATCCCCTCAAGCTGAAGGTCCGCCAACCCCATCCCCATATGCGCGACCCGTCCTGCGCCTGCGCCCGGTACATCCACCACGCCGCCAGCAGCCCCAGGAAAAAAGTCGCCACCGTGGCCGCGCACGTCGTCGCAACCGAAAGGATCAGCGGCGACGCGTCCATCGGCAATCTCACCATGAAGACATGGTAAATCCATGCTTCCCGAAGATCGCCGCCGCCGCCGGACTCCGCAGGTACTCGACAAACTGCTGCGCAGCCCCACTCTCACGCCCCGCTCCCACCACAGCCACCGGATAGACGATCGGCTCATGCGTCTCCTCGGCTGCCGTCTCGACGACTCGCACCCGCGCGTCGTTCTGCCCGTCCGTCGCGTACACCAACCCTGCGTCGGCGTTGCCCGTCTCCACATACGTCAGCACCTGGCGCACGTCCTTCGCCAGCACAATCTTCCCCTTCACCCGCTCGTAGAGCTTCAGCGCCATCAGCGTCTCCTCGCCGTACTGCCCTGCCGGAACGCTTCCCGGATCGCCCAGCGCAATCTGCCGCACGCTCGCATCCGCTAGCCCCGCAAATCCCTGCAACCTCGAGTCCCGCGGCGCAATCAGCACCAACTTGTTGCTCAGCAGATCGTGCCGCGTCCCCGCATCGATCAGCCCCTTCGCTTGCAACTCGTCCATCGGCCCGGCCGCCGCCGATAGAAACACGTCCACCGGCGCGCCCTGCTCGATCTCCCGCGCCAGCACGCCCGATCCGCCAAAGTTATTGCGAAAATCGACGCTCGCGTGGGTCTGCCGGTACTGCGCCTCAATCTCGCCGATCGTCTCCGTCAGGCTCGCCGCAACCGAAATCGTCAGCGTCGTCCGCGCAGGCCCGCGGCAAGCTCCGAGCGCAAGCACTCCAACAGACAAGCCCGCCAACACACATTGCGCCGCATGAACCATAGGCCGTCTCCGCAACCGGCAATCAGCAACTACTTCTTCCCCGGCTTGCCCCCTGCCATCTTGTAAACCTCGCTCCCAGCCAGCAAATATCCCCCAACCCCGTAGTTGAAGCTCGACGATGGCTTGAACAGGTCCGGTGCCGATCCGGTCTGCTGGATGTCGCCCAGCCGCCCGTCCGCGTAGATGTGCTGCAGCATTCCAGCCCACGCCTTCGTCACCACCGGCGTATATACCTTGCGGTCGAGCAGCCCGTTATTGATCCCCCACGCAATGCCGAAAGTCATCAGCGCCGACCCAGAAATCTCCGGCTGGTCGTACGCCGCCGGGTCCAGCATTCCCGACCGCCACAGCCCGTCCGGCCCCTGGATATTCGCCACCGCGGCGGCCATCTCCTTCAGTTGCGTCTCGTACATCGAGCGCGCCGGATCGTCCTTTGGCAGGTACTCCAGCGTCCGTGCCAGCCCCGCCATCACCCATCCCTCGCCGCGCGACCAGAATATTTTCTGCCCATTCTTCTCCGTCTTCGGTATGAAGCTCGCGTCCCGCGCGTACAAGTGCGCCTGCGTGTCATACAACTGCTGCGATGTCTTCGCCCACTCCTCGTCCAGATATACGATGTACTTCTTGTCTCCGGTCGCCGCGTACAGCCGGGTCCACGCCGGCGGCGCCATGAACAGAGCGTCGCACCACCACCACTCGATCCTTCGCCCCGTCCCCAGTTCCACCCGCGGCTTCGCCAGTATCCCGTCGAAGATGGCCTGCGTCGGAGCCAGCTCCTCGGGCTTCTTGTCCATCAGATACAGCTCCAGATAGGTCTGCGCCAGGCTGTGCTGGTTCGCGTCCACCTCCGTTTTGCTCAACTCCCAGTTGTACGTCTTGCCCATATCCCGCATCACGCCGCTGTACTTGGGATCGCCCAGCGACTCCGACGCAGCCATCAGTCCGCTGTACAGCGCGCCCCACGTCCATATCCGCCCATCGAGCTGGCGTGTCCGGTCGAAGACCGCGAAGTACTCCTGCGACTGCGCGAGCTGCCAGTCCGCCACCTTCCTCATCGCCGCCGCCACCGCCTTCGGCTTCAACTTCGGCGAAAGGTCCGTCGCCAGCGGTCCCGGATCGTCCGGCACGCTGCCAAACTTCCGCGTAATCCCGCCTGTAATCGCTCCCTGGCGCCGCCCTGCTGCGTCCGGCGGCGCACTCCCCCCGCCGTTCCTCTGCGGCGAAGCCGTCTGCCCTGCCAGCGCCATCTTCAGCATCTCGCTGCCTGCCATCAAAAATCCGCCGACACCGTAGTTGTAACTTGCCGAGGCCTTGAACGCCGCCGGCTCCGCGCCAGTCTGCTGAATGTCGCCCAGCCGTCCGTCCGCATAGATGTGCTGTAGCATTCCCGCCCACGCCTTGGTCACCACCGGCCCATACACCGCGCGGTCCAGAATCCCGTTGTTGATCCCCCACGCCATGCCAAACGTAATCAACCCCGACCCCGATATCTCCGGCTGGTCGTAGTCTGCCGGGTCCAGCAGCCCCGCGCGCCACAGTCCATCCGGCCCTTGTATCTTGGCCAGTGCCGCCGCCATCTCCTTCAACTGCGTCTCATACTTCGCGCGCGCCGGATCGTCCTTCGGCAGATACTCCAGTGTCCGCGCCAGCCCGCCCATCACCCAGCCCTCGCCGCGCGACCAGAACATCTTCTGCCCGTTCTTCTCGGTCTTTGGGATGTACGTCGCGTCACGCGAATAGAGGTGCGCCTGCGGGTCGTACAGCAACTGCGATGTCTTGGCCCACTCCTCATCCAGATACGCAATGTACTTCCTGTCGCCGGTCGCCGCATACATCCGCGACCACACCGGCGGTCCCATGAACAGCGCATCGCACCACCACCATGTAATCCTCCGCTGTGTTCCCATCTCCGGGCGCGGTGCGGCCAGAATTCCGTCCAGCGCCGCCTGGATCGTCGCAATCTGCTCCGGCCTCTTGTCCTTCAGATATAGCTCCAGGTACATCTGCGCGATGCTCTGGTCGTCGCCGCTCGGCATCTGCGTCGTCCGCAGTCCCCAGTTGTAGCTCTTGCCCACCTGCTCCATCGCGTCGCGGTATCTCGCCTCGTTCAGCGCGTCCGCCGCCGCCATATACCCCGCGTACAGCACGCTCCAGGTCCATATCCGCCCATCCATGTTGCGTGCGCGGTCCACCACCGTGAAGTACTGCTGCGACCCGGCAAGCTCCGAGTCCGCCACCTTGCGCATCGCCGCGCTCACCGCCTCGGGCGTAATCGCCGGCGACAGGTCCCTGGCCAGCGGCCCGCCATCGTCCGGCGAAGAGCCGAACCCGCGCGAGTTGTCCTTCGCAATCCCCGCCAGGCGCATAGCCTCCGTGTTGGGCGGGGCCACCGGAGTGTCCGTCAACTGCGACGGAAACTGCTGCGCAGCCGCCGGCGTAGTTGACGCAGCAGCCTGCGGCAAAACCGTTGGCGGTGTCTGCGGCGAAGCTGCCTGCTGCGCCCATGCGCCACTCTGAACCGTCCCCAATAAACAAAAGCCCGCCGCCATGGCGAGCAATCCCGTCTTCCGCCCAACGTCCATCGCACAACCTCGCTCTTTAACCCGAATCATGATTGCCACCAATGAGAGCCGCACACACAAACCACCCTTGCATTCAGCATGGAGAATGATACTCAAACCAATTCACTGCCGTCATTCTGGCGCAGCCGGAATCTCCGTATTTGTCTTATCCGCATCGAATCCCTCATCAACCACCCCAGAACGGCTCTCGCTACTCCTCGCGCAGCACCTCCAGCGGCTTCTTCTCCAGAATCCGGTGGCTCGCCATCCAGCCCGTCGCCACCGTCAGCGCCGCCACTCCCGCCAGTGCGCTGAAGTTCAGCAGCAACTGTGCCTTGTACGCCACATTCATCTGGAGCAGCAGCGTCCTCACAATCAGGTTGGCAAACCCGATCCCCACCACGCCCGCCACCAGCCCCAGCACCGCAAACTCAATCGAAAAGATCGTCGCAATTCGCCCCCGCGTCGCGCCCAGCGTCTTCAGCACCACCACCTCGCGCGTCCGCCGGTACTTTGTCCCAGCAATCGACGACGCCAGAATCACCACCCCCGCGAAGATCGAGAACGCCGCCAGGAACTGGATCACATATGTAATTTGGATCACCACCGCGCGCACTGTCTCCAGCGCCTGCGCCACGTTGATTACCGTCACCGTGGGATACGCCACATAGAGAGCGCGCTGCAGCTCGCCCACCTTTGCCGGGTCCGCATGCACTCCGCCCGACCACACCACCGGCAGCCCGTCCAGCGCCGTTTTCGGCAGCGTGAACTGCGCCCGTCCGAAGAGGTGCTGTCCATCGTCTTTGGTCAACGCCACCACGGTCGCCGCAATCTTCGTGTCCTCGACCGCAAACACAATCGTCGATCCCAGCTTCATCCCCAGCCAATCCGCCTGCTGCTGCGAGATCGCAAGTTGCGGCCTGCGTTCGCCCGCCTTCCACCATTCGCCCGACACCACCTTCGTCCCCACCGGGATCTCCTCGGCCCAGGTCAGGTTGACCCCGCGCGGCATCCGTCGCCGCCGCGAGTTTCTCGGCGTCCCCTGCGCCTGTGCTTGCGCCCTCTCTTCATCCGCCTTCGCTCTCGCCTCGGCCTGCGTCACGCCATCGATCGTCTCAACTCGCGCGGCCACCATCGGCACCAACTCCGGCTGGGTCGTCACTCCCGGCTGTGCCTTCAGCACCGTGCGAATCCCATCGATCTCCGTGTTCGCAATGTCCACCAGAAACACATTGGGCAGGTTCGGCGCAGACGTGATATGCAGCTCATTCACCACCGCCCGCTGCACCAGATACACCGTCATAATCTGCATCACGCCCATGCCCAGCGCCGCCAGCAGAGCCGCCGACGGATTGCCCGGGCGGTACAGGTTTGCCAGCCCATGGCGCAGCGCAGACGGCAGGTGCAGCCGCGTGCGGTTCAGAAAGAACTTTAGCCCCCAAAGCACCGCCGCCGACGCCGCCAGCAACACCAGCAGCACAATCGCCAGCCACACCGAAAAGACCCGCCCCACCTCGGCAGAGTCCGACAGCGTCGTCGCAATCACAGCAATTCCACCAATTATCAGCAGAAATGACCCCGCCTGCATCGGTTTCCTGCGTGTCCAGTTCCAGATCGCCGGCCCGAACCCCGCCGCCGCAAACAGGCATATCCCCTCCAGCAGCAGCTCCAACGAATGCCCCGGCCAGTGCCTGCTAACTACAACAACGCTCACCACCGTCACCGCCAGCGCCAGCGCAACCCACGGCAGCCGCGCCAGCACGCGCCGCAAAAAGCTCGTCTTGCCGTCGTCGCCAGTCTCCGACTCCGTATCGCGCCGCAGGATTAAACTCGGCCTCACCCCGCGAATGTCCAGCAGCGGCGGCAGCGTAAACAGCAGCGTCGTCAGCAAGCCCGCGCCCAACCCCACAAGGATCGCCCTCGGCTGCAAGTGCAGATCCGTCGGCACATTAATCAGCTTGCCCAGCACCAGCGGGAACGCAAGCTGCACCGCAACCCCCATCAGCACGCCCAGCAGTCCCCCGGCAAGCCCCAGCAGCAGCGTCTGTAGCAGGTAGATCTTCATGATCTGCCCGCTGCGCGCCCCCAGCGACTTCATGATCGCAATCGTATCCAGCCGCTGCTGTAGGTGCGCGCGCATCGCCATCGCCACGCCCACCGCGCCCAGCACCAGCGCCACCAGGCTCATCAGAGACAGCAGGCTCGTCGCTCGATCCAGCCCTTCCGTCAACGACGGGTTGGTCTCGCGATAGTCCGTCACCTGCGCCTCCGGCAGCAGAGCCGCGACATTCGTCTTCAGCGCCGCAACCGCCGCATCCGACACCGGCCTGCCATCGCTCGGCGGAGGCAGCTTGAACAGCACTCGCTCGGTCGCATGGTTCCCCGGCCCCAGCAGCCCGGTCGCATCCAACGCCGCTCGCGAGATCAGCACCCGCGGCCCCGCTTCGAAGTTCCCCGACAGACGGTCCGGCTCATCCACCACCGTCGCCGCAATGCGAAATGTCTCGCCGCCCACTCGCACGTCGTCGCCCACATGCAGCCCGGTCCGCAGCAGCAGATCGTCTCCCACTGCAACCGATCCCGGCCCCAGCGCCGTCTTTAGGCTCATCGCCGGCGCCAGCGTTATCTCCCCGTAGAACGGATACAGCGCCGGATCGACCGCCTTCAGCGACACCAGCAGCGGATTCATCGCGCTCGGTGACGCCGCCATCGACATCATCTCCGTCACCGTTGTCGTCTGCACGCCGCCAGCGCGAATCTCCTCCAGGCTCTTCATCTCATTCGGCGTCGGCTGCTCATTCGTCCTCGCCGCAAGGTCCGCCGCCATGATCGACCGCGCGCGGTCCAGCAGCGTCGCGCGGAACGACGCCGAAAATCCCCGCACCCCGGTCAGTGCTGCTACTCCAATTGCAACCGAAAGAATTACAAATAGAAACTTCCCGCGCGTGTGCCGCATCTCCCGCGCCGCGATCTTCGCCGCCGTTCCCCATGCCAGCCCGTTCGCCATCTAAACGCCCACCCGGAACCCAAAAGGAGTCTGCCGCTCCGGCCTCGGTTGACTAATGTTTCCGTCATCCGAAATAATCGCCCCATCGCGCAACACGATCCTGCGGTCTGCACACTCAGCCAGAGTTGCATCGTGCGTCACCAGCACCAGCGTCGTCCCCTCCTTGCGGTTCAGCTCCAGCAGCAACTTCAGCACAAGCGCGCCGTTGGTCGTGTCCAGGTTCCCCGTTGGCTCGTCCGCCAGCACAATCGGAGGCTGCATCACGAACGCCCGTGCCAGCGCCACGCGTTGCTGTTCGCCGCCCGAGAGCTGCACCGGATAGTGGTCCATCCGGTCGCCCAACCCAACGCTCGCCATCAGTTGCCGCGCCCGCGCCAGCCCATCGCCCTCTGCGTTCAGCTCGTACGAAAGCAGCACATTCTCCAGCGCGGTCAGCGTCGGAATCAATTGGTACGACTGGAAGACGAACCCCACCGCCTTCCCCCGCACCTGCGCCAGCCGGTCCTCCGGCAGGTAGCTGATCGCCACGCCATTTAGCCGAACCTCGCCCGCGCTCGGCGTATCCAGCCCCGCCAGCAGCCCCAGCAGCGTCGATTTCCCGCTGCCAGACGCCCCCATGATCGCCACAAACTCGCCCTTCGGCACATTGAAGTCCAGCCCGCGCAGGATATCCACCGTACGCGCCCCGTTGCGGATCGACTTCCGCAACCCCTCCACCGCGATCATCCACTGCCCTCTGCCTGCGCCTTCACTCACGGCCAAACTCCCTCTGCCTCGCATCAACAGTACGCAGGCCTTCCCTCATGCACTCGTATCTTTGATACGTTGGATCAATGCGGAAAGTTTACCCTGTCTTGCTCTTTGCGTGCTTCCTGCTCACTTTCTCCGCCCCTGCGCAGTCCAGGGCCCAGTCCAAAGCCCAGTCCAAAGCCGCGCCCAAAGCCGCCCCCGCGGACCGCCGCCCCCTCCTCGTCTGTTTCGGCGACAGCCTCACCGCCGGAGCTGGTACCGGCCCCGGCGAGAGCTACCCAGACTATCTGCAATCCGTCCTCGACCAGCGCCACATCCACTACCGCGTCGACAACCAGGGCATCAGCGGCAACACCACTAAGGACGGCCTCCAGCGTCTCCCCGGCATTCTCGCCCTCCACCCCGCCGTCGTCCTCGTCGAGTTCGGCGGCAACGACGGTCTGCGCGGCCTGCCCATCGCAGACACCCGCGCCAATCTCGACCAGATCGTCGCCACCCTGCAACACTCCGGCGCTCGCGTCGCCCTCGCCGGCATCACCCTACCGCCCGACTACGGCCCCGACTACATCCGCCAGTTCGACCAGACCTACACCCTCATCGCAAAGAAGTACCGCGTTCCCTTGCTTCCCTTCCTGCTCCAGAACGTCTACGGCGTCCCCGGAATGATGCAGCGCGACCGCACCCACGCCACCGCCGCCGGCAACCGGATCGTCGCCCGCAACCTCCTCCCCCTCCTCCTCCCCCTGCTAAAAAAATAGTTTCAGCTACGGATAGCGATAACTATAATCGGCAAAATGGCAACCAAGAATCAAAAACTAGGCGAGTTTGGGGAGCAGTTGGTCGCAAGGAAGTGCACTTGTCCCCGTTGCAAGAGAGCTAAGACACTTGTCCGATTGCCAACAAATTTCAGATGTGCGGATATGATCTGTCATTTTTGTGGTTTTCTCGCTCAGGTTAAGACACACACGACAGCTGATGTCGATGTGATACCGAACATCATTTTAGGTGCGGCATGGGGCCCGCAAAAAGAACGAATGGACGCCGGAATTTATTTCCCGTTGTACCTCGTTCTTGTGACAGCGAACAGGGCTAAACGGTCAATCTTTTATCTATCAGCAGACCTACAACCACGAGAGCTTTTCAAGGAAAGAAAACCACTGTCCGCAACTGCGCATCGTGCAGGATTCACGGGTTTTCTGTACGAGTTGCGAGAGTTCAAGGGGCGATTCGTCCAGCTTTTTTGAATAGCTCAGAAAGACACCTTTTCCGCCCCTTCCATTTCCTGCATCTAACGGTCTGTACCCCGAAATGGAGATCTCTTTTGCTCAATCGCTCAAACTGGAAGTTAAACCTCCTCGCCGGAAGCCTTGTCCTGGCCACCCTCACCGCACCGGCCTTCTCTCAAATTAGTTTGGGCGTCATTATCGGTCGTCGCACACCACCGCCGGTTCGTTATGAGCGCCGCCCGCCGCCGCCCGCCGAGGGCTACTCTTGGGTCGATGGGTATTGGGGGGTCGACCGAGGCCGTTACGTCTGGGTTCCCGGTGTGTGGCAGAGGCCCCCGTACGAAGGCGCTTACTGGAACCACCCGCACTACGAGCACGAACGAGACGGCTGGCACATGCAGGAAGGCCACTGGGATCATGAAGATCACAGCAGCCACCACGACGACCGTCCAGACAACCGCCGCTAAACTTCCTCTCTGACAGTTCAACCGGGTGCCCCACATCTCGATTCTGAGATGTGGGATTTCCGCGTCTCTACCCCAGCACCACAATCGGCTGCATCAGCGTCCCCGCAATCCGCTTGGCAATCCCCAGCAGCTCCGCCGGGCCGGTAAACACCTTCACCAGCGCCGCGCCCGAGTACTCCGGCAGGTTCACCTGCATTCCATTGCGCAGCCGTCCCGCCACCTGCTCATCCACCGTCACCGACGGCATCTCCGGCAGCAGCGTCCGCGGATGCGGCATCCGCCGCTCAATCTCCTCCGGCCGGCCCGCCAGCGCCTTCAACTCGTCGAGCCCGATCGCCTGCGCCAGCGAAAACACCCCGGCCTCAGTCCGCCGCAGCGTCGCCAGATGCGCTCCGCAGCCCGCCAGCGCGCCCAGCTCATGCGCTACCGAGCGCACATATCCGCCCGCCGAGACCTCCATCTCGAACCGCGCCAGCTCGCCGTCCAGCGACAGCAGCTCAAACCGATGGATCACAATCCGCGCCAGCTTCATCTCCACCGGCTTGCCTGCGCGCGCCAGCTTGTGCGCCGGAACTCCGCCAATCTTCTTCGCAGAGAAGACCGGCGGCATCTGCTCCATCTCGCCGTGGAATCGCGCCGCCAGCCCGCGCAATTCTTCCAGCGTCTTCCCCAAAGCTCGAACCTCGCCCGCCGCCGTTCCCTCCGCGTCGAAGGTGTCCGTCGCAAATCCAAACCGGATCGTCCCCTCGTACGCCTTCTCCGCCGTGCCGAAGAACTGGGCCAGCCGCGTGTACTTGCCCAGCAGCAGGGGCAGCACTCCGGTCGCCATCGGGTCCAGCGTTCCCAGGTGCCCCACCGAGCGCTCGCCCGTCGCCCGCCGCACAACATCCACCACATCGTGCGAGGTCATCCCCGCAGGCTTGTCCACTACCAGCAATCCATTCATCGTCTATTCAGATTACGCGTCCCAACAAATTCGTGTCTTCGTCCGGAAGGAGTGTCCGCGTCGTCATCCTGACCCTGAGCCGAGCCAAAGGGGATACAATTGGCCCATTCTTTTGACGAGGCTCTTTTATGCAAGCAGCCATCGATTCGTGCCGTCTAGGGATGCTGTTCGCATGCCTCATGGGTGGCGCGGTGTTGTGCGCGCAACAGTCGGCGGGCGTGCAGAGCGAAAATGGCGTCTATACCCTTCACGCAGACACACACCTGGTCCTGCTGGATGTGACGGTCATGGATAAGCAGAAGCATCCGCTGGCCGGGCTGACGAAGGATGACTTCAAGCTCCTTGAGGATGGGCAGCCGCAGACGATCAAGTTCTTCGAGGAGCATGCGCCGGTCGATCCCGCGGAGATCGCGCGGCAGAAGGCTGCGGCACTGGCGGGCCAGCCGCCGAATACATTCACTAACTACGAACCATTTACCGGCAGGCCGGTCACGGTGCTTCTGCTCAACGAACTCTTCTCGTTGCCGGCGAGAGATTTCAACCCTCTGAACCCGGAGATGTCCCCCCTCCGTCAGCGGATGATCGAGACAGTGCAAAATGCACCGCCGGACACTCCATTTGCGATCTATCGGCTGGACTCGGAGTTGCGATTGGTGCAGCCGGTCACCACAGACCGCGCGTTGCTACTGGCGAGGATCAACGTGTTATGGAAGACCCCCCAATTCGGCTCGGAGCGGATGATCAACCCCACGGGGCTTCCCCCAGAAGCGGATATACCGGTGCGGCGCAGGTTCACCTCGGATGCGATGAAGCAGCTGGCTTCGAGCCTTAGGGGAGAGCCTGGGAGAAAGAGTCTCTATGTCTTTACCGGAGGATTCCACTGCTCGGTTGTGGCGCCAGGCGCGGAGTTTCTTCCGGATTGCCCGGATTTGCAGTTTCCGAATGACACCATGGAATACCTGTGTGGGTTGATGGATACGCTCGAGCAGGGACGGATGTCGATTTACCGCGTTTACCCGATGCCGGGGGAAATCGGCTACGGCTTCGGATGCCCGGCATCGGCCGATCTCGGGACCAGCGCGAACTACTACACGCTGTATTACACGCCGACAAACGGAGACTGGAATGGCAAATACCGCGAGACCACGGTAGAGGTCGCGGATAAAAAAGGGCTGCACCTGGCGTATCGGAAGGGATACTACGGCACGCCGGAGAACGCGGAGGCTCACTACTACACGGCGCAGAGGCCCGCTGCTGTACCGGTTGTGCCAGCCTCCGGCGGGGTAGGCTCGAATGGCCCGACGATAGCGGCAACCACCGTTGCACCGGCGACTGCGGACTCGGAGAGCCTTGGCACCGGCGACACGGAGGCCAAGTCAACGCAACAAATCCTATTGCGCCGGCGAGGCGCCGAGAGCCTGGGCACCGGCGCGGCTCCGGTAACGCCTACCCCGTCAGCGGCGGTCTTTAGCGTGCAGGTGATTCCGGCGGACACGACGGTGGTTCCAGCTATTGCGGCCAGAGCTACAGACAAGGAAAAGCAGACGCAAAAGCAGGAGCAGGAGTACAGGCAACTCATGCTGCGCCTCTCGATGCCTGCGAGCGAGTTCAAGGTCATGCCGTCTGATTCCGGCCAGTACGTTGCGCGCCTACAGATTAGCGCGGTGGGCTATGCAGGGGGCAGGCTGGCGTCCTCAAATGGGAGCCAGGCGGTCCAAATGGAAGTGAACTTCAATGGGGCTACAGATCCCCGTATCGCGACGTCCACGATTACAGCGACGCTGACACTGAACGTTCTGGAGCATGACAAAAGTCGCTGGCTGTTGGTGACCGTTCGGGATCTGGCGACAGGGCAACTTGGGAGCATGGTGATCCCAATGGAGCAGGTTAAGATGCCGGGGAAGCAGTGAGGATTTGTGGTTAAGCCTTTCACTCATCTACAGCACACCGTCATTCCGCCGCACCAGCGACAGAAACTCATTCCGCGTCTGCGTCTGCGTCTTGAACACGCCGCGCATCGCCGAGGTCACCGTCGCCGAGTGCTGTTTCTCCACGCCGCGCATCATCATGCACAGGTGCTGCGCCTCCACGATCACGCCCACGCCCTGCGGCGCAATCGCCTCCGCAATCGCGTCCGCAATCTGCGTCGTCAGCCGCTCCTGCACCTGCAACCGCCGCGAAAACATCTCCACCAGCCGCGGAATCTTGGACAGCCCGATCACGCGTCCGCTGGGCACATACGCCACATGCACCTTGCCGAAAAACGGCAGCAGGTGGTGCTCGCACATCGAATAGAACTCGATGTCCCGCACCATCACCATCTCGTCGTACTCCACCTCGAACAGCGCCCCGTTCAGCACCGTTCGGACGTCCATAGCGTATCCCTGCGTCAGGAACGCCATTGCCTTCTCCACGCGCTCCGGCGTCTCCGCCAACCCATCCCGCGTCGCATCCTCCACCAACCGCGACAGCAACTCCCGATAAAGCTCCTGCGTCGTCAGCTCCACCGCTGTTCCCGTTTTCATAACCGCCGCCTTCTTCAACTTCATACCTTTCCGTGCACTCATATCGTTTCAACCTCTCCCATACTCATCGCCAATCTCGAACGAATTGTTCCCCGTCTCTTCAATCCTCACCCGCACAACCCGCGCCCCGCGAAATCCCTGAAATATCCGGTGAACCACACGCGTAAAGTTCTCCGTTGTCGGCACAAGTTCGCGAAACTCATCCAGCGTATTCAGATTCATCCCGTCGAATCGCTCGATCAGTTGCGTCCTTGCAAACGCATCCAGCGCGCCCAGGTCGCAGACCATCCCCGTCTCCGCATCCACCGGCCCGCCCACTGTCACTTCCACTCCGTAGTTGTGCCCATGCCCATGCGGGTTGTTGCACTTCCCATAGACCGCGCGGTTCTGCTCCGCGCCGTACGCCTCAGTGTGCAGCCGGTGCGACGCACTCAGCCGGTACCGCCGCGACATATACGCCTTCGGCCCCGCGCTTCGTCGTACTTCGCAAGCCTCGCCAGCCGCCATCAACGCTCCCCGTAGTAGTCCGCAAACAGATCGGCCATCTCATACACGCGCACTCGGTGCAGCTTCGCGCCAGGAATCTTTCCCTCCAGCCGCCGCCAGATCGCAATCGCAATGTTCTCCGTCGTCGGCACGCGCCCCGTTTCCGCCGCGAACTCCGGCACCTCCAGATTCAGATGCCGATGGTCATAGACGCTCACCACCTCGCGCTCCAGAATCTCCTTCAGATCCTTCAGGTCAACCACAAATCCCGACACCGGATCGACCTCGCCGGCCACTGTCACCTCCAGCGTGTAATTGTGCCCATGCCCGTTCTTGTTCGCGCACCGTCCAAAGACGCGCTCGTTCTCGGTCTGCGTCCACGCCTCGTTCCAGTAGTAGTGCGCCGAAGAAAACTCAGCCTTCCGTGTCAGCAGAATCATCGTGCCTCACTCATCTCAGTCATTCATTTAGATGTAGCAGCAACCGCTTCGATGCGTCGCAAATCCGATCCACGAAGTCTATCGCCCAACCTTGTATCTCCGCCCCTTCCAGTCAACCGACCTGGTAACCCGATGATGGAAATGACTGCGCAACAACAGCCAGCAGAACATCGGAATCCCCAGAATCGAGATCGCCACGTCTCCCGCCGGAAAGTTAGACCGAGCCACACGCCCATAGAACCCCCACGTGGTCCGCATCCACACCAACAGGATCGCCCAGCGCTGCCATATCACCAGCAGCGGCATCCACCACGCCAGCGCCGGCAGGCCGAAAAACAGCATGAACTGCAGCAGCTGCATCCCGGCCAGCAGCAGCGCGCTCGGGAACAGCAGCGCCAGGTTCTTCGTCCAGCCCTCCACCATCTCCGGCAGCGTGCGATACATCCTCGCCGCCAGCGCGTCCGGCGCGTAGCGGAAACGAATCCCGTGCCGCGCCCGCTTGATCTTGCGCGCCAGAGCCACGTCCTCCAGAATCTCCTGCCCCACCACGCGATGCCCCCCCACGGCGAAGTAAGCCTCGCGTTCCACCAGCAGAAACTGCCCATTCGCCGCCGCCAACCGGCTCGCTGGATCGCTCACCCGCTTCGGAGGATAGGCGCTTGCCAGCTCCGAAAACACCAGCGGCATCACTGCCCGCTGCCAGAAGCCCTCCACAATCTGCCGCGGCGAGTAACTCAGCAGAGCCGCTCCATATTTCTTCGCCTCATGCAGCGCCCGCCCCAGGTCGCCCGGCTCATGCACCGTGTCCGCATCGGTAAACAGCAACCACGACCCGCGCGCCCGCTGCGCCCCCGCCCAGCACGCATTCGTCTTTCCGGTAAACCAGCCCCGATCGCTCTGGTCCAGCTTGGGAGCCTCGATTACCACCACTCCCTCGCGCCCAGCCGCGGCTGCCCGCGCAATCTCCCGTGTCCCATCCGTCGAATCGTCATCGACGACGATCAGCTCCCACTCCACCCCCAGCGCAAACCCCACCTCCGACTGCGCCACCAGCGACCGCAGGCACTCCCCCAGCACCGCCGCCTCGTTGCGCGCCGGCACCACCACCGACAGCCGCAACCGCGTCTCCGCGGACGCCGCAACCACCCCGCTCTTCCCCGACCCTTCGCCCGCATCGCTCACAGATTCGTATTATAGAAAGCAGGAGCCTTGCGTGCGCAAAGCCAGACCGACTCTTCGATCCGCAGTTCTTCTTCTCGCCCTCTGCGCGCTCTCCCTCACCGCCTGCGACCGCGGCGACCACCCCGCGCGCATCGGCTCCCCCGCCCCCCAGTTCACCCTCTCCGACGGCACGCAGAACATCGACCTCGCCCGCCTCCGCGGCCACATCGTCGTCCTCCACTTCTGGGCCACCTGGTGCGCGCCCTGCGTGGTGGAGATGCCCAGCCTCGTAGCTCTCCAGCGCCGCCTCCCGCAGGTCACCGTCCTCGCCATCAGCCAGGACGAAGACCCCGCCGTCTACCGGCAATTCCTCCTCGACTACCACGTCGACCTGCTCACCCTGCGCGACCCCGCCGCCCGCATCCCTCGCCTCTACGGCACCATCAAGATTCCCGAAACCTACATCATCGACTCGCGCGGCATTCTCCGCCGCAAGTTCGTCTCCGCCCAGGACTGGACCAGCCCCGAGATCATCGACTACCTCACCAAGCTCTAAGAATTATTCACGATAGATAACACAGAAGAATTGTCATTCTGAGCGGAGCGAAGAAACCCCGTATTTGTCCTTCGGATCGGGAATTCGCATTCAGACAAACCGCCGTTACACCACAAAGTACTTCGCCTGCGGATGATGCACCACCAGCGCGTTCGTGCTCTGCTCCGGTTCAATGTGGTACCCCTCGGTCAGCCGCACGTTGATCTTCTCCTCCGGCTTCAGCAGCGCAAAAATCTTCGCCTGGTCCTCCAGATTAGGGCACGCCGGGTAGCCGAACGAGTAGCGCGATCCGCGGTACTTCTGGTGGAACAGGTCGCGTACTTCCGGTGCGTCCTCACCGTCGATACCCAGCTCCCTGCGCATCACAACGTGCATATACTCCGCCAGCGCCTCGGCCGTCTCCACCGAGAGCCCATGCAGGTAGAGATATTTCGTGAAGTCCCCGCCCTCGAAGAGCTTCTGCGTCGCCTCGCTTGCTCTGCTTCCAATCGTCACCACCGAGAAGCCAATCACATCCATTCGCCCGGATGATTTTGGCGAGAAGAAGTCCGCAATCGACAGCAGCCGTCCCTCCCGCTGCCGCGGAAAATCAATCCGCAGCAGCTCCGTGCCCTGCGCGTCCGGATCGTAGACAATCACCTCGTTGCCCTCGCTCTGCGCCGGATAGTACCCATAGACCACCTTCGGATCGAACCATCCGTTCGCAATCACCTCCTGCTCCAGCTCCTTCAGAATGGGCCGAAACTTCTCCTCCACCAGCCGCACATAGTCGGTGGCCGAAGCCGTCTTCAGTTGCCACTGGTTCTTGAACAGCGCCGTCTCGTTGATGTACTTGTACAGCTCATTCAGGTCGAAGTCGCGCCGCGTGCGCACGCCAAAGAACGGCGGCACTGGAATCTCGTCCACATCCTTCACAATGCTTGATCGCTCCGTCGTCGCGGCTGGCAGCGACGCCAACCGCTCCGCCGCGCCCGGCCGGTTGAACTCGCGCCGCGTAGCCCCGTCGCTAAGCCGCTTCTCGCGCACGCTCGCGTCCTCGTCCGTCAGATCGCTCATCACATGCAGCCCCGCGAACGCGTCCTCCGCGTAGAAGACCGCCGAGCTGTACTCCTTGCGCAGATCGTCCTCCACATACTTCCGCGTCAGCGCCGCGCCCCCGCAGATCACCGGAATCCGCGACTGGATCAGTTGCAGATCCTGGATTACGTACTTCATCTCCAGCGTCGATTTCACCAGCAGCCCCGACAGCCCAATCGCATTCGCATTGTGTAGCCGAGCGGCCTCGATAATCGCACCTGCGGGCTGCTTGATGCCGAGGTTCACCACCTTGTACCCGTTGTTGGACAAAATAATATCCACCAGGTTCTTGCCGATGTCGTGTACGTCTCCCTTCACCGTCGCCAGCACCATCGTCCCCCGCTGGTTGCCCTCGGACTTCTCCATCTTCGGCTCCAGATACGCCACCGCGGCCTTCATCGTCGCAGCCGAGTCCAGCACGCTGGGCAGTTGCATCTTGCGCGCGCCAAACAGCTCGCCAACCGTCTTCATCCCGTCCAGCAGCACCGTATTGATCAGCTCCAGCGGCGTGTAGCGCGCGAGCGCCGACTCGATAATCTCCTCCAGCGACTGCTTCTTCTCGCCCTGTCCCAGCCCGCGTTCTCCATTGATAATCAGGTGTTTCAGCTTCTCCTCGTCCGTCATATCGTCGGTCGAGGCCGCTGTCTCCTCCTCCGCGCCTGCGCCCTTCGTCAGCCCCGTGAAGTACTGCATGTAGACCTGTAACGGGTCCTGCTCCGTCTGCACATTGCGGAAGATCAGGTTGCGCGCCAGTTCAACTTCAGCTTCAGGAATTTTGTATAACGGATAGATTTTACTGTAGTTGACAATTGCAGAATCCAGCCCGCGATCCACCGCCTCCTTCAGAAACACGCTGTTCAGCACACGCCGCGCATAAGCATTCAGCCCGAAGCTGATGTTCGAAACGCCCAGCGTCGTCCTGCACTCCGGCAGCTCCAGCTTGATCCGCCGCACCGCCTCCAGCGTCTCCATCCCCGCCGTCCGATAGTCCTCCTGGCCAGTAGTAATAGGCAGCGTGAGTGCGTCGAAGATCAAGTCCTGCGAGCGCAATCCATACTTCTCGGTCGCCAGCTTGTGGATGCGGTGCGCAATGGCAACCTTTTTGTCCGCCGTCAGCGCCATGCCGTCTTCATCAATCGTCAGCGCAATCACCGCAGCACCGTAACGTCTTGCCATCGGCAGCACCTGCGAAGTCCGCTTCTCGCCATCCTCCAAATTAATGGAGTTGATGATCGGCTTGCCAGGAATCCGCTTCAGCGCCTCCTCAATCACATTCGCCTCGGTCGAATCGATCAGGATTGGCGCGGGTACGCGCGTCGCCACCTTCTCGATCACGCCGTTCATGTACGCAACCTCGTCCTCGCCCACCACCGCGCAGCAGATGTCCAGCAGTTGCGACCCTTCATTCACCAGCCGCTTCGCCATCGTAAAAATGCCGTCGTAGTCCGCCGCGCGCACCATGTCTTTGAAGTGCGCAACGCGCGTCGTTGCGTTCATCTCCTCCGCGATAATCGCCGGCTGCCCATCCACCTCCAGAGGCACCACGGAGAACGCGCTCGCCGCCACCGACTGCGGCTTGTTCTCGCGCACCAAAGGCCTCACCCCAGCCACAGCCTCCGCCGCCGCCTTGATGTGCGCCGGCGTTGTGCCGCAGCAGCCGCCAATCACGTTCACGCCGTACTCACTCACAAAACGCCGATGGTGCTCCGCAAACTCCGCCGGCGTCAGCTTGTAGACGGCATGTCCGCCTACGTTCTGCGGCAGCCCCGCGTTCGGCAGCACGCTCACCGCCATCGTCGCGTTCTGGCACAGGAACCGAACAGCGTCGTTCATCTCCGCCGGCCCGGTCGCGCAGTTCATCCCAACCACTTCGGGCCGGAAGCACTCGATCACCGCCAGCGCCGCGCCGATCTCCGTGCCCAGAAGCATCGTGCCGGTCGCCTCCATCGTGATCTGCACCTGTATTGGCAGCGTCACGCCGGTATTTCTCATCGCGTCGTGACAGGCGGCAACCGCAATCTTCACCTGCAAAATGTCCTGGCACGTCTCCACCAGCAGCACGTCCACGCCGCCCTCGATCAGCGCCTCCGCCTGCTCCACATAGCTCGCCAGCATCGCGTCGTATCCGATGTGCCCCAGCGAGGGCAGCTTGGTCGTCGGCCCCATCGACCCCGCCACAAATCGCGGCTTCTCCGCCGTCGAGTACTCGCGCGCCACATCCTTCGCCAGCCGCGCCGCCGCAATGTTCAATTCCCGCGCGCGATCTGCAATCCCAAACTCGGTGAGCACCAGAGACGATGCGCCAAACGAGTCGGTCTCGATAATGTCCGCGCCCGCCTCAAGGTAGCTCGCGTGGATCTCGCGGATCACATCGGGCCGCGTGACTACCAGAATCTCCGAGCAGTTCTCCTTCCCCGCGAAGTCGCCTTCGACAGTAAGCGCGTAGTTCTGGATCGACGTGCCCATCGCGCCGTCGTAGACCAGCACGCGTTGCTTCAAGAGTTCGAGAAATGTAGGCGATGTGGTCATAGTTGGTTCGTAAAATCGTTCCTGCATGGTGCGAGAGAGCATCTTCTCTAGAATACAGGGGCGCAAGGGGTATCAACATGCTTCTCCGCCAATCGCGAAGCTATGAAACCCCTGTTTTGCTTAAGGGCACGGGTTTACCCGTGCCATAAGTGCTGCATTGGCACTCGGCTTTAGCCGCTGAGGTCGTGATGCAACCCTGTCCCAGGTGTTTTAGACGACATCGAAATACCGTTAGGCCGTATGCTGGTTGTATTCCCGTCTCTGGAGATCTGCCGATGCACCGCACCGCCGTTTCGTTGATGATTCTCGCCACTGGCCTCATGGCCGCGAACTATTCCACTCGAGCGCAGACTCCTGCTGCTGCAATTCCTGCCGCCCCTGCTGCCGCCACATCTTCCTCTGCTTCTGCTGCAAATCCTTCCGCTCCCGCCGCCGCGGCTCAACCGGCATGGATTGTCCGCAGCAACCAGTACACCCAGATGCTCCTCGATGTGCAGATGAAGCACTCGCCCGAGAGGGCCTCGCAAGAGGGGCTGGTGAAGTACGATTCCTCGATAACGGATGCAACGCGCGCCGACGAGATCGCTCAGCGCAAGGAACTCCAGATCATTCTCGCAAACCTGAAGAAGATCGAGGCGAAGGAGAAGGATCGTGATGTACGCGAGGACCTGGAGATCCTCCAGAAGGCCTTCAATCTGCAATTCCGGGAGGACGATTACCTTTTCGCACACAACGTCCAGTTCATCGACGCCAGCCAGGCGGTCTATACCGGGCTGAGCACTTTGTTGGACGACAAGGTCCCGGCCGGGCGCAGGGCTGCGGCCGTGATTCGCCTGCGCAAGTACGCCGGCGTGGAACCGGGATTCAAGCCATTCACCGATGTCCTCAAACAGCGAACGATGGAGCAGATGGCCAACCCCGCCATGGTCTATCCCTCAGCGAATGAGATGGAGTCTGAACTAGCCCGCAATAAAAACTACATCGACGGCATGAGAACGTTGTTCGTCAAGTACAAGCTCACCGGATGGGAGGAGCCTTTCGACAAGCTGCAGCAGGAGCTGGCCGGCTACGATACCTGGGCCCGCGCGACAGTAATGCCCAGGGCCGGGATCAACCTCCATATGACGCCCGAGGAATATGCCTTCAGCCTCGAAAATACTGGCGTCGATCTTCCCCCATCTCAACTTGCAACCCAGGCCCAGGCATCTTTCACCGGGATCCAGGCAGAGATGGCTCCGCTTGCCGTCGAGGTCGCCAGACAGCACGGATGGGCCTCCTCCAACTACCGCGATGTGATTCGCCAGTTGAAGAAGACACAACTCGCCGGCGATGCCATCCTGCCGTTCTACCAGGCGCGGCTCAAGGCAATCGAAGAGATCGTCGTCGCTAAGAATCTGGTGACGCTGCCCGATCACTCAGTCACCCTCAGCCTTGTCGCAGCGGACGGAACGGCGCAGCAGCCTGCCCCCAACACCGGGCAAAAGGGAGAGTCTGTGCTGCCGCTCAATATCCCTACGGCACCCGAAGGCTCGCCGGATACGTTCGACGACTTCACTTACGACGCGGTCGCATGGCCCATGACCGCGCATGTGGCGCGCCCCGGTCAGGAGCTGCTGTTCAATTCGATGCAGCACCATGGGGTGAGTCTGGCGCGCGAACTGTATGCATCCAACTCCACCAACATTGAGGCCTGGGGACTCTACTCGGAGTGGATCATTCAACCCTACGAGCCAGCCGAGGGACAACTCATCACCTTGCAACTGAGGCTGCTGCGTGCGGCGCTTGTGTTTCTCAACTCCGGACTGCAGTCAGGCAAGATTACTCCGGACGATGCGGCCAAGGTGCTGCAGAACGATGTGGTGCTAAGCCCTGCGTTCGCCAGGGAAGAGATGGAGAACTTAATCTTCAGCTCGCCCGGGCAGGCCTATAGCGGCTTTTATGGGTACACCCAGATGCTCCAGCTGCGCAAGGACACCGAGGCGGCGCTGGGGCCGAAGTTCGACGCCAAACAATTCCACGACTTCCTCCTGGCCCAGGGACCGCTTCCGCCAGACCTGCTGCGCAGGGCCGTCATGCAAGACTTCATTCCGGCACAGAAGAAGAAAAAATAAGCCCCATACAAATGAATATGGGTGCCCCATCCTTCGCGTACTTTGCGAAGGGTGGGTTTCCTATGTCTGCTGTCCCCGCTCCAGCACCACCGCAAAAAATCCGTCGCACCCATGGACCCCAGGCAGAGTGCGCAGTGCGCCATCCCTCACCGCCGCGCCAATCAGCCCATCTGCCGCATCCTGCTTCAGATCCCCGGTCTCCGCCAGCTTTGAGATCAGCGTCTCCACCGGAATCCGCCGCACTCCAGCATCTTTCGCCACCGCCTCCACCACCTGCTCATTCTCCTCCGGCTCCAGCGAGCAGGTGGAGTACACCAGCCGCCCACCCGCTGCCAGCCGCGCAATCGCCCCGCGCAAAATCGCTCTCTGTCGCGCCGCCTGCCGCGCCAGGTCCTCCACGCGCAGCCGATGCCGTATCTCAGGATTGCGCGCCAGCGTCCCCGTCCCGCTGCACGGCACATCGCACAGAATCAGATCGAACTTTGCATCGCGCTCGTCTTTCACGGCTACAGCCGATGCGTCCGCCACAGCGCACTGCACGCGCTCGGCATACGCATAACGCCGTAGCCGCGCCACCATCAACGCCATTCGCTTCGCGCTCACGTCCGTAGCCAGAATCTCCGCGCCGCTGGTGCCCTGCGTCTCGGGGTCCCCGGCGAGCTTGCTCGCTGGGGTGAGCGTCTCATCTTTGAGATGTGGATTCAGCCGCAGCGCCAGCATCAGCGTCTTTCCCCCTGGAGCGGCGCAGCAGTCCCACACGCGCGCCGCGCGCCCCGCCGCAATCGGCATCGCAGCCGCTGCAAGCTCCGCCACCAGCCGCGATCCATCGTCCATCTGCGGCACCGCTTCTCTGGGCGCCACACCGCCTTTTGCCTCGGCAAACAGCAATCCTGCAACCGGCTCGCGCTGGTCGTACTCGCAGATCGCCAGCGCGGCCTCGCTCCCATACTCCGCCGCCCAGCGCTCCACCAGCCACAGCGGATGCCCCAGCCGCTCCGCGAACGCCGCCGTCGACTCACGAACTGGGTGCCCCACATCTCGATTTTGAGATGTGGGTTTAGCTGCCGCCAGCTTGCGCAGCACAGCATTCACCATCCCGGCCGCATGGGGCTGCCCCGCCGCGCGGCACATCTCCACGCTCTCATTCAGCACCGCGTGCGCCGGAATCCGGTCCATGTGCAGCAACTGAAATGCACCCATCCGCAACGCCACCGCCACCGGCTCCGCCAGCCTCTGCTCGGGCCGCGACAGCAGCTTCGCCAGGCGCGCGTCCAGCGCAATCTCCCAGCGCAGCACGCCCATCACCAGCGCGGTCGCCAGATTCCTGTCCTCCGGCGTCAATTCATCCGTCCGCGCCGAGTGCAGCAGCTCATCGCTGTGCCCTTTGCCCGCGCCCACCAGCATCAGAATCTCAAACGCCGCAGCCCGCGCCGGTGCAATCTTCGCTATCGCCTCCGCCGCCGAAGCCGTCGGCCCCGCCGACTGTGGCCGCCGCCTCACCGCACCAGCCATCTCGATTCTCAAACCTCATACCTCATAGCCCATATCCCATAGCTGAAACAATAAAACTGATCCACGCGCCACTACCAGTCCGGCAATTCAATCCCCAAGCCTCTCGCCGCTGCGGATCTGAAACCCCCGCAGAAACTCCGCCGCGCTCATCCGCCGCTTGCCTTCCATCTGCACCTCGTCGAAGACCACGGAGCTGCCGCTGCCGCACCCCACCGCCATCTCGTCCCTCGCCACGCGCAACACTCCAGCCTCTATCCCATCCTCCGCGCCCACATGCATCCGATGCACAATCAGTTTTTTCCCTCGCAGCCGCGTATGCGCTCCCGGCCACGGCTCAAATCCTCTCCAGCGGTCATAGATCTGCCGCGCCGTCCGCGAAAAATCAATCGCCCCATCCTCCCGCGTCAGGATCGGAGCCAGCGTCGCCTGCGCCTCATCCTGCTTCCGTCCAATTAACGTTCCCTCCGCCAAGCCCGCCAGTGTCTCCACCATCAACTCCGCGCCAACCGCTGCCAGCGAACGAAATACATCAACCGCCGTCTCCTCGGGCGCAATCGCCACCTCCCGCGCCAACAGCACCTCGCCGGTGTCCAGTCCCTCGTCGAGCCGCATCGTCGTCACGCCCGTCACCCGGTCGCCGTTGGCCACCGCCCACTGCACCGGAGCGGCCCCACGATACTTTGGCAGCAGCGACCCATGCAAATTGATGTTCCCCAGCCGCGGCAGCTCCAGCATCCACTGCGGAATGATCCGTCCGTATGCCACCACCACAATCGCATCCGGCCGCGCCTCCTCCAGCCGCGCGCGAAACTCCGCATTGTTTTTAATCTTCTCCGGCTGCACCACCGCAATCCCATGCGCCGCAGCCGCCCGCTTCACCGCCGGAGCCTGCATCTCCATTCCGCGCCCCGCCGCGCGGTCCGGCTGCGTCACCGCCAGCGCAACCTCATGCCCCGCCGCAATCACCGACTCCAGCGTACCCACCGCAAACTCAGGCGTCCCACAGAAAACCAATCTCATCGAATCACCACATCAACATGATCGCTCATCGAGCAATCCCGTGGCGAACGACGTTTCTCTCACCGTCGCGCGAATCCGCCGCGATGCGGTCCAATACGGTATGAAGTACCGGTCGAGAACGGCTCAAAGTGCCGTCCACTCGCCATTCTTCTGCATCTTGCGAATCTTGCGCAGCACCAGTTCGCGCTTCAGCCGGCTGATGAGGTCGATGAACAGCACCCCGTTCAGGTGGTCGATCTCGTGCAGCATCGCGCGTGCCAGCAGCTCCTCGCCCTCCACCTCGAACCACTCGCCGTGCTCGTTCTGCGCCTTCACCTTCACCCACGCCGCCCGCTTCACCTTCTCGCGGATGTCCGGCAGGCTCAGGCATCCCTCTTCCTCCACCTGCCTGCCCCTGGTCTCCACAATCTCGGGATTGATCAGCACCAGCTTGTCCTTGGGGTCCTTCTTGAAGCTGACGTCGATCACCGTGAGCCGCTTTGTGATGGCAATCTGCGGCGCAGCCAGCCCAATCCCCTGTCCCACATACATGCTCTCGAACATCTCCGCCACCAGCCGCCGCAGAGCCGCGTCGAAGACTGTCACCGGCTCGCACATCTTCGCCAGCACCGGGTCCGGATACAACACGATCTCGTGAATCTTCAACGCATCTTTTGCTGCCATCATCGTTGCCGTTGTCGCCATCGTCTTCCCTGACTCAGTCCGTCATTCCAGCTTCAGCTCGTCATTCCAGCTTTAGCTCGTCATTCCAGCTTCAGTCCGTCATTCCAGCTTCAGTCAGTCATTCCAGCTTCAGTCCGTCATTCCAGCTTTAGCTCGTCATTCCAGCTTTAGCTCGTCATTCTGGCGCAGCCAGAATCTCCGTATTTCGTCTCTGCCTTTGCCCTTGCTTTTACCAGCAACCAGCAACCAGCAACCAACAACCGTCTTCAATACGCCCGAATCTGCTCGCAATATCCCTTATAGTTCCGCTGCATCTCGCCCAGCGAATCTCCGCCGAACTTTTCCATCGCCAGCCGCGCCACGGTCAGCGCAACCATCGCCTCCGCCGCCACGCCCGCCGCCGGAACCACGCAAACGTCGCTCCGTTCATACGATGCCTTCACCGGCTCGCGCGTCGCAAAACTCACCGAGCCGAGCGGCCGCCGAAGCGTCGAGATGGGCTTCAGATAGCCCCGCACCACCACATCTTCGCCATTCGAAATCCCCCCCTCGATCCCGCCAGCATTGTTCTGCTCGCGCGAGAACTTTGTGAAGTCGCCGTCCTTCCCATCGCCCGCGCCAGCGTATCCAATCTCGTCATGCACCACGCTTCCCAGCGACTCCGCCGCCGTCACTCCGCGCCCAATCTCCACGGCTTTCACCGCCTGCAAGCTCATCACCGCCTGTGCCAGCAGCCCATCCAGCCGCTCGTCCCAGTTCACATGCGTCCCCACGCCCGGAGGAAGCCCATGCACCACCACCTCGAAGACGCCGCCAATCGTATCGCCCGTCTTCAGCGCCGCATCCACCTCGGCCTTCATCCGGGCCTCATCCTCCGCATCGACGCAGTTCAGCAGCACCTCGTCCTTCGCCTGTAGCGCGACAATCTCCTCCCAAGTCGCCGCGCGCCGCAGCTCGGCTTTCCCCACGCGCACCACATGGCTCGCCACCGATACATTCAGCGCCCACAGCAGCATCTTCGCCATCGCCCCGCACGCCACCCGCGCCGCCGTCTCCCGCGCGCTGGACCGCTCCAGAACATAGCGCGCATCCGCAAAGTCGTACTTCAAACTTCCCGCCAGGTCCGCGTGCCCCGGCCTTGGGCTCGACACGGCCTTGTGCTTCGCCGCATCGCCCGTGCCCTCCCCAACAAAGACCGGCAGAATCTCCTCCCAGTTCTTCCAGTCTGCATTGGCAATCGTCATCGCCACCGGTGACCCGATCGTCTTCCCATGCCGCACCCCGCTCAGGATGTGTGCGTGGTCCTGCTCGATCCGCATTCTCCCGCCGCGTCCATAGCCCTTCTGCCGCCGCCACATCTCGCGGTCCAGCAGCGCCTGGTCCACCGGCACGCCCGCGGGCAGTCCGCTCACCAGCGCCACCAGCGCCTCCCCGTGGCTCTCTCCCGCAGTTGAAAATCGCAGCATCGTTCCCTTATCTCTCTCGGCTAAAACGATCTAAGCCCAGACTCAGATTGTAGCAACTCCCTCCCCTCGCCCATTGCTTCTTTGTAGATCAGGGATTGCCGAACCCGCTCAAGTATGTCAAAGTTCACTCATGGATAGAGAACGCATCCTGGCGATCCTGCGCACCCACGCCCCGGAGTTGAAGTCCGCCGGTCTCGTCCATCTGCGTCTCTTCGGATCGGTCGCGCGCGGCGAAGCAACCGCTCACTCCGACGTCGATCTGCTCGCAGACTTCGACCTCTCCAGGCGCATCACTCTGGTCACGGTTGGAGGCATCGAGAGCCGCCTCGCCGATCTCCTCGGAACCAAAGTCGATCTCTCTTCCGCCAATTGGATGAGAGAGCCAGTCCGCACCCGCGCCCTTCGTGAGGCCGTCCTTGCCTTTTAGAGACACCCAATCCCATCTGCGCGACATCATCGAGAGCATCGACCACATCGGCCTGTTTCTCAAAGGCATGGACTTCGAGGATTACCGCGTGGATCTCAAGACACAATCAGCCGTCGAGCGCCAGTTGCAGATCATCACTGAAGCCGCCATCCGCCGCGGCGAGGAAGCAGAAACCCTATGTCCCGGACCGGACTGGAAGGGCATCCGCGGGATGGGAAACTTTCTGCGCCATGAATACCAGCGAATCGAAGACAAAATCGTCTGGGATACGGTAAAGCACGACCTGCCTCCTCTCAAAGCCGCTGTTCTTCGTGTCTTGACGCCGCCTCAGACAAATCCATCCTGGCGCTGAGCGATTCATAACGTGCCTCGCATCACATCTCTCCCCAATTGCATCTAAAATTAGTTCCAATTGCGTTCCGCCTGACTAGAATCCTCCAGCGCGTAAAAAGGGTATGCCCCATGCCTCTGAAGCTCAGGATCAACAACGTCCTCACCTCCGTCGATCTCCCGCCAGACACGCCTCTCCTCTGGGCCTTGCGCGACACCCTCGACCTCAAGGGTGCCAAGTACGGCTGTGGCATCGGCGCCTGCGGGGCCTGCACCGTCCTCGTCGATGGCCGCGCCACCCGCTCCTGCATGACCCCCATCAGCGCCGTCGTTGGCGCGTCCATCACCACCATCGAGGGCCTCTCCCCCGACGGCACCCATCCCGTTCAGGCCGCGTGGGAGCAGCTTGACGTCCCGCAGTGCGGCTACTGCCAGTCCGGCCAGATCCTCGCCGCCGCCGCTCTGCTCTCCCACACGCCGCATCCCACCGACGCTCAGATCGACGCTGCCATGAGCAACAACCTCTGCCGTTGCGGCACCTACCCACGCATCCGCCAGGCCATCCACCAGGCCGCCAGCGCCGCCGCACCCACCGCCGCACCTCAGAAGAAGTAGGAGGCCCTCCCCATGCATCTCGATCCCAAGCCTCTCTCTCGCCGCAGCTTCCTCCATATCACCGCCCTCACCGGTGGCGGCCTTGCCCTCGGCCTCTTCGACTCGCCCCTCGCACTCGCGCAGCAAGGCCCGCCACGCGCCGATCTCTCCCCCCGCGCCTTCATCCACATCGCCCCCGACGGCACCATCACCCTCATGGCCCGGGCCCCCGAGATCGGCCAGGGTGTCAAGACCATGCTCCCCATGATGATCGCCGAGGAGCTCGACGCCGATTGGTCCACCGTCCGCGTTCAGCAGGCCGACCTCGACGAATCCCTCTACGGCAATCAATCCTCCGGCGGCAGCACCGGAACGCAGTCCAACTACCTCCCGCTGCGCCGCGTCGGGGCCGCCTGCCGCCAGATGCTCGTCTACGCCGCCGCCACGCGATGGGCCGTCCCCCCATCCGAGTGCACCACCGCGCCCGGCCGCGTCCTCCACGCGGCTTCCAACCGCTCCCTCGGCTATGGCGAGCTGGCCTCCGACGCCGCCCTCCTAACTCCACCCGCCCTCGCCTCCGTCAAGCTGAAAGACCCCAGGGACTTCCGCATCCTCGGCAAGCCTCAGCCCAACGTCGATAACCACGCCATCGTCACCGGCAAGCCGCTCTTCGGCATCGATGTCACCGTCCCCGGAATGCTTCACGCCGTCATCGAGAAGTCTCCCGTCTACGGCGGCAAGGTAAAGTCCGCCAACCTCGACTCCATCAAGAAGCTCCCCGGCGTCCGCCACGCACTCATTCTCGCGCCCGCCCCCGTCGCGGGCTCAATCGACACCACCACCGAGCCCGGGGTAGCCATCGTCTCCGCCGGAATCGAGCCCGGCATCGCCATCGTCGCAGACACCTGGTGGCAGGCCCAGTCCGCCCGCCGCGCCCTCAAGGTCGAGTGGGACTTCGGCCCCGGCGCCACCCAGAGCAGCGACAAGTTCGCCGCCAACGCCGCTGATCTCCTCAAAGCCCCTCCCTCCGGCACGCTGCGCAGCTACGGGGACGTGGACTCGGCCCTCACCTCCGCTGCCAAGGTCGTCGAGGCCACCTACTTCTATCCCTTCCTCGCGCATGGGACCCTGGAGCCGATGGGCACGACTGCCTCCTTCAAAGACGGCAAGCTCGAACTCTGGACCACCAGCCAGTCGCCCGGCGGTGGCCGCTCCCAGGCCGCCCGCGCGCTCAACATCCAGCCCTCCGACATCACAGTCCACCTCTGCCGCATCGGCGGAGGCTTTGGCCGTCGCCTGCAGAACGACTACCTCGTCGAAGCCGCCTGGCTCGCCAAGCAGATCAACGTCCCCGTCAAGCTTCTCTGGGCCCGCGAAGACGACATCGCTCACGATGCATACCGCCCCGCCGGCTGGCATTCGCTCCGCGCGGGCCTCGACGCCCAGGGCCATATCGTCGCATGGCGGCAGCACCTCTCCACCTTTGGCGACGGCCCGCGTCTGGTCTCCTCTGCCGGAATGGACGCCACCGAGTTCCCCTCAGGCCGCGTCCCAGCCTACGCGCTCCTCACCTCCGCCCAGCCGCTCATCCTGCGCACCGGAGCACTGCGCGCCCCCGGCCACAACGGCTACGCCTTCGTCATCGAAGCCTTCATCGACGAGCTGGCCACCGCAGCCAACCGCGACCCCCTCGACCTCCGCTTGGAGCTGCTCGCAGCCACGCCTGTCCCCATGCCTGCGGAAGCCAACGGCCGCCGAATGACAGACTCGCTCAATCCCGCCCGCCTCAAGGCTGTTCTCCAGCTCGTCGCCGAAAAATCCAACTGGATCGCGCGCAAGCCCACTCCCGGTCACGGATTCGGCATCGCCGCACACTACTGCCACGCCGGCTACTTCGCAGAGGTCGCCGAAGTCTCCGTCGACTCCGCCAACCGCATCACTGTCCACCACGTCTGGGCCGCCGGTGACGTAGGCAGCCAGATCATGAACCCCTCCGGAGCCGAAGCCCAGGTCCAGGGCTCCATCCTCGAAGGCATGAGCCAGATGCAGCAGGAGATCACCCTCGCCGGCGGCCGCGTCCAGCAGACCAACTACCCCCAGCACCCGCTCGTCCGCTTCCGCCAGTCGCCCGCCATCGACATCTTCTGGCATCTCTCGGAGAACGGCCCCACCGGCCTCGGCGAACCCGCCCTCCCGCCCGTCCTGCCCGCCATCGTCAACGCTGTCTTTGCCGCCACCGGCAAGCGCATCCGCACCCTCCCCCTGGCCCGCAGCGGCTTCTCCTTCGCCTGACCCATCCTCCCCCAAAGGGCCGTCATTCTGACGCAGCCCTCTATGCATCGTCATTCTGGCGCAGCCCTCTACGCATCGTCATTCTGGCGCAGCCCTCTACGCATCGTCATTCTGGCGCAGCCCTCTACGCATCGTCATTCTGGCGCAGCCCTCTACGCATCGTCATTCTGGCGCAGCCAGAATCTCCGTATTGGCCTTTGCCTTTGCCGTTGCCTGTTCTCCTCCGCACTCCCCCACCGTCATCCCGTCCGGAGGCGGCGTACTTTGCCGCCGCAGTGGAGGGCCCCCCGCATTTCGCCTTTGTCCTCGCCGTTGCCTGTTCCTGCCGTCATTCCGCAGCTCTCTTGTTTGTCATTCCGCAGCGTAGCGAAGGAATCTGCTTCTGCCTTTGCCGTTGCTCGAAAGCGCCGAAGGCGCGCTATATACCAGCCTGGGGCGCAGCCCCAGGGAGCAGTCCCACACAAACACCCGAGGGCTTCACAGGCTGCGGAAAACTTTATATTCATTTGTTCTGTCTGAGGGACTGTTTCTCCACCGCGAATTAATTTATGACAGAGGGATGCGAGGAACAGATCAGCAACAGTCGACGATGTACAGTTATGTGACGTTGGAGCAGCGAATTCCGGCGGATCATCCGGCGCGGCAGATTTGTGTGTTGGTGGATCGCGCGTTGGCGCGCATGGACGCCGAGTTCGACCGGCTTTATGCGACGACGGGCCGTCCGTCGATCGCGCCCGAGCGGCTGCTGCGCGCGACGCTTTTGATGGTTCTCTACTCGATCCGCAGCGAGCGGCAGTTGATCGAGCAGATCGGCTACAACCTTCTGTTTCGCTGGTTCGTTGGCCTGGAGATGGACGACGCGCTGTGGGACGCGACGGTGTTCACCAAGAACCGCGAGCGGTTGATTGCGGGCGCGGTGAGCCAGCAGTTGTTGGAGGCAGTGCTGGTCGAAGCGCGCGAGCAGAACCTTCTCAGCGAGGAGCACTTCACCGTCGATGGCACACTGATTCAGGCTTGGGCGGCGGCTCGCAGCTTCCACGATAGATCCGATCCGCCCGCTGCTGGCGCTGGTTCCGGACATAAGGGCGAGGTGCTGTTGCGCGATAAAGTCGAGTCGAAGACCGACCCCGAGGCACGCCTGTTCAAGAAGGCCACGGCGGATAAATCGGTGCCGAGTTATCAAGGCCACGCGCTGACGGAGAACCGCAACGGCCTGGTGGTGGCGGCCGAGGCCACGCAGTCGGGCACGCTGGCCGAGCGCACGGCGGCCGAGCGATGCTGGATCGCGTCGCACCAAACGCCGCGCAAACACAGGCGATCACGCTGGGTGCCGACACGCAGTATCAGGACGCGAAGTTCGTCGAGGAGCTGCGCCGGCGCAAGGTTGCGCCGCACGTCAGCGAGTACACCGCGGGTGCCTGCCTGGGCAAGAACAGCTTGACCGAGGCCGAGCGCGCCGACCCGCGTCGCCCGATCAGCCAGCGCAAACGCAAGCTGATCGAGCGCGTCTTCGGCTGGAGCAAGCTGGACCGCCCGCTGCGTCAGATCAAACTGCGCGGACTGGCGCGCGTCGACTGGTTCTACCGCTTGACGGTGACGGCCTACAATCGGATGCGCATGAGGAGGCTGATCCCGATTCAATCGCTGGCCAACTAGGGACGAAGTGTGCCGGAAGGCCGGTAAAACGGCCTCCAGAGGCCGCAAAACGACAGAATCCCAGGAGAAAACAGCCCCAATCGACGAAAAAATCGCTTCGCAAAACTCAACACACCCAAAATACCGAGTTTTTCCGCAGCCTGTGAAGCCGCATTAGAAATAGTGCGCATGCGGCGTGACTAAAGTCCAGCCCTTTCAAATCGGGGACTTATTCATAGCTTACTTAGAGGCGATTTTGACCGGGATCCTCTACGATATCTATAAGATATCGCCACTGGAACTTCATCCCCATTGCACCCGTAAGAATGCGTAGAGAGTGGGCGTTTCGGGCCTGTCTGCCGATGATCATTCCGACATCCCGAGGGTTCGCTCTGATTTGGAATGTCGTGGTCCTATCTTTATCTTCATGAACAGCCTGAATCGCAATATCCTCGGGGTGGTCCACAATCAACTGAACCATTCGTGATAACAGTTGCTGGATGTCTTTGTGGTCAGCCATATTAAACAAGATTATACTTTGGCTTTTCATTTATCTATGCAAACAACAACTCGTATGTAACACAAAAGTACTATCTACATGGAGAATGTATAGTTTACATAGAGCTGCATCAGAAATGGCTGAGCTATCGCGGGCTTCGGAGATACTTAATCATGTAGGTGGAATACTGGCGATTGGGCGGGAGAAGCGGAATGCGGTCTATAAGGGTGCGTGTGAACAAGCAGGGGGAAGCGGCCAGTCCGTCCATTTCCCAAAATGGGAATTACTTATTTACATTGTTTGAGCAAAAATTGCATATATTGTGTACGGGGCACTCGTCTTGTAACTATAGTGATCTCCGGAACAGGCGAAATCAGTCTCCTGCTGGAATTCGATGATGAATTACTTGCATTTATCCCCAGGTTGGGAGTAGTCAGATAATAACGTTTGCACCTAAACCTCCTGAACGGGAGAGACGCAGACTTTTCTGGAGTACTGATCAATGCGGGCAAATCAGAGTTCCACCGCCTCGGAAATGTGTATCATTTCTGAACCATTCACAACCCCCATACCGATCTGCGTAGATTCGTTTCTTCGCGGCGAGATCCCCGCACCTCCCGGTCGGTGCCGCATGCGTTCTGGCACAAAGGCAGTCCACGATGTAGGACTGCTACACGATGCGCGCAACCTGAAGTGCGCGATCGAACACTATTGCGACCTGCTGTCGATGCCGAATGTGTTCAATCCTGAGCACCGCCATTACGCGGAGGAGTTGCGTCTTCTAAGCACACGCAGAGGAGCGTTGATCGAACATTTAATGCAGTTGCTCTGGCAGGAGGGTGTTGACGTCCTCGCCGAGGACGTCAACTCGAATGCAGCGGGTGCGAGTTATTTTTGGGGGGCCGGTGAGCGGATTGCTGGAGCTTATGCCGTTGGGAGCCTCGTGAGACCGGCTAAGCCAGTAAGTTTGCGGAGACCAGCGGCGGCTTCGATGGAGAGAAGGGGAATCGGAAACAAATTTGGAGAGGTGTCCTTTCCGGATTGTCATTCAGGCACTGTTCCGCTACGGACGGGCACTCAGACCGGCCTGTGCGGACTGATTGGAGCCTCTCCAGAGATGGTGAAGGTCTACCACCTCATCTCCAAGGTGGCATCCTCGACCCATCCGGTGCTGATATCGGGCGAGAGCGGCACGGGAAAAGAGTTGGTGGCCCATGCGATCCACAGGAACGGGCCGAATGCGGCGAAACCGTTTGTCACAATCGACTGCGGATCGTTGGTGCCGACGCTGATCGAGAGCGAGTTGTTCGGCCATGTGAGGGGAGCATTCACCGGCGCCAACCAATCTAAGAAGGGCCTGTTCTCGGCCGCCAACGGAGGCACCATCTTTCTGGACGAGATCGGGGAGCTGCCACTGGATCTGCAGGCTAAGCTGCTGCGCGCATTGCAGGAGAAGGAGGTGCGCCCGGTGGGGGCTATCCACCCGGTGCCGATCTCAGTACGCGTTCTGGCGGCGACCAACCGCGATCTGAGAGCGATGGTGGCGCAAGGAACCTTCCGCAAGGATCTCTACTTCCGCTTGAGCGTGGTCGACCTGAAGCTGCCTCCGCTGCACAAACGCCAGGGAGACATCGCGGTGCTGGCGGCGCACTTCCTGGAGCGGATCCACAGCGAGACCGGAACCTTGCATGTCTTTAGCGAGGACGCGATCCGGTTGATGACGGAGTACGACTGGCCGGGCAATGTGCGCGAGTTGGAGAACGCGATCGAGCGCGCCTGCTCCCTGTCTTCGGGGCCTGAGCTGCATATGATCGACCTGCCCACGCAGTTGCAGGAGTTTCACGAGCATCGCCGGGAGACTGATCTCATGGCGGCGAACGACGCTGGCGTTGTTCTGAAGGACGGACCTACGGTCCCGAGCAACGCCATCGCCCCCATCGCTGAAATTGAGCGGCATGCGATCCTGAGCACCATCCACCATTTGAACGGAGACAAGCTGATGGCGGCGAAGCTGCTCGGCATTGGCAAGACGACACTCTATCGCAAGCTGAAGGAGTATGGCCTGGCCGAGACAGGGGACACGACCGGCGATTGAAAGACCAAGCAATGGCTCAATATCTATCCGGTAGCGGAGTGGACTGTTGTTGCTCTTCTTCGCCCGCCGCGCTCGTCCTGGGCATACACGCGCTCGAAGACATTTCCTGAATGGGATCGACGCTTTGTCTCATACGTCTCGGAGATAAGTGTAAACGCTTGGTTGAGGTACGTTCATCGCATCGTGATCGTCTGCGGCAGCGAAGTCATCGCTGAACACAAGCGCAGCTACGAACGCGAAGCCGCCATCTACGATCCGCTGCACTATTTGGCCCTGCTTGAGCATAAGAGTCGTGCTCTCGATCAGGCTGCGCCGCTCATCGGCTGGGAACTGCCGGAGTGCTTTGCGCATCTGCGCCGTCTGCTGGAGGCGCGGCTCAACAAGCACGCTGCCCGCGAGTATATCCAGGTGCTGCGGCTGCTGGAGACCTTCGCACTGGTAGAAGTAACTCATGCCATCGAAGACACACTGCGAATAAGTACCATCAGCTTCGATGCAGTGCGGCATTTCGTGCTCTGCCGTATTGAACGCAGACCGCCGCGGCTGGACATGGCCAACTGGCCGCATCTGCCATTGCCTTCGGTGCGCGCCACTCACGCCGCCGACTACATGATGCTGCTCTGCGCACCTGCGGTTGAAACGCCAACACTGGAGGTAACGCTATGAGCACAGCCGATACACCACAGATTCTGCTCGAACATCACCTGAAGGCTCTGCGGCTGCCCACCATGCTGCGCGAGTACGACAAGCTGGCGCGCACCTGCGCAGTCGAGAAGGCTGACTTCCCAAATTATCTGCTGCGGCTAACCGAACTGGAGTTACTCGACCGCGACCGCCGCTCGACCGAGCGCCGCATCCGGCAAGCGAAGTTCCCAGTGGTCAAGAGCCTCGACAGCTTCGACTTCCTCGCCATCCCGGCGCTGAACAAGGCCATGGTGCTGGAACTGGCACGCTCGGAGTTCCTGCTGCGCCGCGAGAACGTGCTGCTGCTGGGCAACTCCGGTACCGGCAAGACGCATATCGCACTGGCCCTCGGCCTGGCAGCTTGCCAGCACGGCCATCGCGTGCGCTTCACCACTGCGTCCGCCCTGGTCAGCGAACTGATCGAGGCCCGCGACGAGAAGAAGCTGCTCCGCTTCCAACGGGGTCCCCGGCAAGCGATCTTTGCTTGCTGGGGTGAGAGAAGCAGATGGCCAGCTACGATCTGCTCATCGTCGATGAACTCGGCTTCGTGCCGCTCTCCAAGACCGGCGCGGAACTGCTCTTCGAGACCTTCAGCCAACGCTACGAACGGAGTTCAACTCTGGTGACCAGCAACCTGCCCTTCGCCGAGTGGACCGAAGTCCTCGGCTCCGAGCGGCTCACCGGCGCTCTGCTCGACCGCCTCACCCACCACGTCCACATCCTGGAGATGAACGGCGACAGCTTCCGCCTCAAGCACAGCCGGCGTAAACGCAGCCCCGCCAGCTCCTGACCCACCGGCAACCAGCCAGCACCACCCCAGTCCGAACGCGCCGCGGGGCGTATGGCGTCTTCCGCTACGCTCCAGACGCCATACGCCCCGCAAATCCTTCAACTTCCTGCCTGCCTACTGGCCTGCTTTTACTCCGCCCCATTGGTAGAGTTTTACTCCGCCCTTGACACCGATACTCCAGTTTTGGAGCAAAATGCGCTGCGTGCTCTCTTCAAGACCTATCGCGACCTGCAATCGTACACGCGTTTCACACTGAAGATTTTTCTGCGGACAGACATTTGGAGCAGGCTCACTGCTGACGGCTTCCGCGAAGCGAGCCACATTACGCGCACCGTCATAATCAACTGGGATCGAACATCGCTCCTCAACCTTATTATCCGACGATCGCTCAAGAACGACGATCTTACGCGGTTCTATGAAGTCGATCCGCAGAGCATCGCGTCAATACAGCAGCAGGAGGTTCTGTTCTATAGGATGTTTCCGGACCAGATTGATTCTGGCCGTAACAAACCTAAGACGCTGGAATGGATCCTGAGCCGCGTCCAAGACGGTTCTCGGCAGCCCGCGCCGCGAGAAGTTATCCATTTTCTCAATATCTCAAGAGACAAGCAGTATCGGATGATTGAACTGGGCGAGCCAGAACCACCCTCGTGCAAGTTGTTTTCTAGGTCAGCGCTCACAGAGGCCCTTCCAGGGGTATCAAAGGTGCGTCTGGAGCAGACTTTATATGCAGAACATCCAAACTTAAAGAGCTACTGTGAAGAACTGCGAGGCGGAAAGACCCAGCAGACTCCGCAAACTCTGGGCACTCTTTGGAACCGACAACCAGATGAGGCGAGACTGATAGCTCGGCAACTCGTTGAGGTGGGATTTTTCGAAGAACGGGGAAGCCGCGAAAGCCCAGAATTCTGGGTGCCTTTCCTCTACAGAGATTCGCTGGACATGAGTCAGGGAACAGCAGAGTAAGTTTCCGTGGCGGGTGCCCCATTCATTGCGCTTTTGCGATGAGTGGGCATCGCGCGAACACGCGACCGCTCTTGCCCATCCAGTCTTCGAGACGATCTACGCCGCCCCAACCACCATCATGTGAGCCAGCGTCGATCGCAGCGCCGCCGTCATCATCGCGGCCACTTCGTAATCGCGTTGCATGCGGGCGCGCTTCCGGTCCAGGGCATCGTCTCCACGGGTGGACCAGGAGCCGGGCGTGGCGTTGTAGAACTCGGAGAGGGTGTGGTTTAGGGCCACGGTGCAGTATCTGTCGTTGATGTCCCCATAACTCCACTCTTCGTGGTCGGTGAGTTATCGGGAAGTCTCTTCAGTTTGCGCTCGTCGCCGGAACGCTCGCTTCCGGGATGGGCAAATCGGAGCGGGGTGGCAAGCCTCACCGCCGCAGGCTTCGTGCTCTCAATCCTAGCTGGCTGTCACCGAAACGAAGTGCATCGCGTTGAGACCTAACCTCGGTATGCCGATGAGCGAGAGAGGAGAATAAGTGGCTGGGTTCCGTATGCTCTGGTAGTCGGGATTGGTCTGCCAATACGATGCGGATTATGCTCGGATGTATCCCGCTAACACTTTAGGCGCCCTATCGAGGCGATATAGTCTTGTACGGAAACCCGTATCACGGAGCGGTCTTGTACGACGAGGAGCATGGCATCTACCCCATTTGTTTGGAAC
>Ga0302267_10000832_pt1 | contig 40739 bp, 29 predicted proteins | sample III_Bog_E1_3_FD_194555 | JGI IMG/M metagenome (GOLD analysis project Ga0302267, IMG submission 194555) | Peat permafrost microbial communities from Stordalen Mire near Abisko, Sweden - III_Bog_E1_3 | ecosystem: Environmental > Terrestrial > Soil > Wetlands > Peat | place: Sweden: Abisko...
CACGAGGCCGCGGTGGTCGCGACCATTTATCGCTTCGAGCTGGTCGAGCCGTCGCTCGAAGAGATCTTCATCCAGACCGTGGGAGGCAAGACCGATGCGTAATACCTTTCTGATCGCCAAACGCGAGTACCTGGAGCAGATTCGCAGCAAAGCCTTCCGCATGTCGACCATCGGATTGCCGCTGGCCTTCGCCGTCATCCTCGGCATCAGCTACCTCTCGTCCATGGGGCTGGGCGCGAGCAAGCACATGGCCATCGCCTCGAATAATGCGGCGCTCGCTGAGCAAATCAAAACGCGGCTCACCAGCGGCAAAGACTCCAAAGCAAGAGTTGACGTGATTTCTCCCGCCACCGCCGACGACAAGACTCGGTTGATCGAAGCGGTTCGAACTCACTCCATCGACGGCCTCTTGTGGGTCGTGGCGATGAACGATACCCCCCTGCCAGAAGCCACCTACTATTCGGCCTCAGCCGGCGATTTCATGAGCGGCGCGCGCATGAAGGATGCGTTGGACAACAGCATTGTGAGTGTCGCTCTCACGAACGACGGCGTGAAGCAGCCCGTCGCAGACCTGGTTCTCAAAGGCGTAACCATCGAGAGCTTCCAGGTCCGCAAAGACCACTCCATCGTCAAGAGCAACGCCATGGCCTCGTTCTGGAAGGGTTACGTCATGGCCCTGCTGCTCACCATGACTACCATGATCTACGGCCTCAATGTGGCCCGCTCCATCATTCAGGAGAAGACCTCGCGCGTGTTTGAGGTGATGCTGGCGACGGTCAAACCCAGCGACATGCTGGCCGGCAAGCTGGCTGGCGCAGGCGCCGTCGGCCTCACGCAGATCGGCATCTGGCTCGTTGCCGGCGCGGCCATTCTTGTTTCGCCCATCGCCGCCGCGGCATTCAGCGGAGGCCTCGTCATTCACTTCTCGTGGGTGGAGTGCGTGCTTTTCCCCACTTACTTCCTGCTCGGCTACCTGCTCTTCAGCGCGCTGTTTGCCGGTCTCGCCGCCACCTGCGAAACCGAGCAGGAGCTGCAGATGTACATGCCGCTCGCTGCTGCGCCCACCTGGCTCAGCTTCTCCATGATCCTGCTCATCATCAACGATTCCAACTCGTTCTGGTCCGTTGCGGCTTCGTTCTTTCCGCCCACCGCCCCCATCGTCATGTTCCTGCGCATGGCCTCCCAAACCCCGCCCTTGTGGCAGTTCGCCGTCTCCATCGCGCTCATGGTTCTCAGCATCTGGGCCACGCTCTGGTTCTCGTCGCGCCTCTATCGCGTTGGCATTCTGATGTACGGCAAACGCGCGACGCTCCCCGAATTGATGCGCTGGCTGCGCTACAGCTAGCGCACCCGCGCGCAGTCGATAGAATTGAACCAGTGACCGCTGAAACCAATCCAAGGTTCACTCTCTCCCAGCGCCTGGTGCTTGCCGTGGTTCCGCGCCTGGTGTGGGCGCTGCTCTGGCTCGTCAGCCGCACCTGGCGCTTTGAGGTCATCGCCGAAGACGGCGTCACGCCGCTCATCGAGGGCGCCGGCGCAGGCGCGCGCATCTTCTGTTTCTGGCATCAGTGCGTGCTGCCCTGCACGGTCTACTTCCGCAAGACCGGCGCGACGATCCTCATCAGCCGCAGCTTCGACGGCGAGCTGATCACGCGCATCCTTGAGCTGTTCGGCTTCCACGCCGTGCGCGGCTCCAGCTCACGCGGCGCCCGTGAGGGGCTGCTCGGCCTCAAACACGTCATCGACAGCGGCAGTCCCGCAATCTTCACAGCCGACGGCCCGCGCGGCCCCATCTATCAAACCAAAATGGGCCCCATCAAGTTGGCGCAGACCACCGGCGCCGCCATCGGCGCATTTCATCTGGAGCCGCAGCAGGCATGGGTGATGGGCTCGTGGGATCGCTTCCTGATTCCCAAGCCCTTCACTCGCATCTGCGTCAGCTGGGCGCAGTGGACGCATGTCCCCACGGACCTTGTTCAAGAAGAGTTCGAGCCCAAACGCGAAGAGCTGAATGCCGCGATCGAGCGCGCAAGGTTGCGGGCTCTCGAATACTTCGGGAAGGTGAACGCGTGAGAGTCGCAGACCGTGGAGCTGACAATCCGGAGCAGCGCGCGAGCGCCCTGCTTGTCCAGGACTTCGACTTCGATCTGCCGGCGGAACTGATTGCCCAGCAACCGCCCGCCGAGCGGGGGCAGAGCCGCATGCTCGTCATGAATCGCAGAACCGGCGCGCTCACAGACGCAATGTTTGCCGATCTTCCCGCGCTGCTCGCTCCTGGCGATCTGCTGGTGCTCAACGACAGTCGCGTCATTCCTGCGCGCCTCTACGCGCGGCGCACCCTCCGTCGCGAAAGGGAAGAGCCCACCGGCCGCATTGAAGTCATGCTCACCGAGCCCGCAGGCGACAACCAGTGGCGCGCACTGGTTCGGCCGGGCAAAAAGGTGGCCGTCGGCGAGCGCCTCGCCTTCCCCGATCCCTCCGGCGAGATCGCGCTTGAAGCCGAAGTGCTGGAACGCGGCGCCTTTGGCGAGCGCCTCCTGCGTTTCGAGCCGGTTGCAGATTTCTTCGCCGTGCTCGACAGCATTGGCCACATGCCCTTGCCGCCCTACATTCGCCGCGACGACGCCAAGGCCGACCGCGAGCGCTACCAGACCGTCTTCTCGCGCGAGCGCGGCTCGGTAGCCGCACCCACAGCAGGACTGCACTTCACGCCCCAGGTGCTGGACGCTCTCACAGCAAAAGGCGTCGAGGTCACCCGCATCACCCTCCATGTTGGCCTGGGCACCTTCGCGCCGCTGCGCGTGGAGCGCGTCGACGAAGTCCATCTGCACCGCGAGCGCTACACGCTCAGTCCTGAAGCTGCGGCCGCCATCAACACCGCGCGACGCAGTGCCCGCCGGATCGTCGCCGTGGGCACCACCGTGGTACGGACGCTCGAGGCCGCCGCGGCGGCTGCACAGCAAGCCGGCGGTCGTCCGCTCCAAGCCCACTCCGGCGAGACAGCGATCTTCATCGCACCCGGCTTCAACTTCCAACTCGTCGGCGCACTGCTCACCAACTTCCATCTGCCGCAGTCGAGCCTGCTCATGCTGGTCAGCGCCATCGCCGGCCGCGAGCCGGTGCTTGCTGCGTATAAGCATGCGGTCCGAGAGAAGTATCGATTCTTCAGCTACGGCGATTGCATGTTCCTCGCGTGATCCCTGAACCCTGAGCCCTGATCATCTGATCGCTGCTAACTGATCCCTGTTAAACTCCAGAACGTGACCGAACAAGCCAAGCCGCCCGTCTTCCTGCTCGACACCATGGCCTTCATCTTCCGCGCCTACCACGCCATGCAGCGCTCGCGACCCATGTCCACCCGCGGCGGCCTGCCTACAGCGGCCATCTACGTCTTCGTGAACATGATCAAGAAGCTGCGCCTGGATTTTGCGCCGCTCTACTGCGCTGCGGTCTTTGACGTGAGCGGCCAGGTCTTTCGCGATGAACGCGCCAAGACCATGGGCCCGCTGCGCAAGTGGGATGGCAAGACACAGAGCTTTGTCGAGGTGACCTACGAGGGCTACAAGGCCAATCGCGCCGCCATGCCTGAAGACCTTCGCCGCCAGATTCCCTACATTCGCCGCGCCCTTGAAGCGCTGCGCATTCCCATTCTCGAAGCCGAGGGTTTTGAAGCAGACGACGTGATCGGCACGCTTGCCCGCGAGGCCGCTGACGAGCAGCACGACGTGTTCATCGTCTCCGGCGACAAGGATATGATGCAGCTGGTCACCGATCGCGTCAGGATTCTCAACCCGCAAAAGGATAACCTGATTCTCGATCCGGCAAAGGTAATGGAGACACTGGGCGTGCCGCCGGAAAAGGTCGTCGATGTCATGGCCCTGCGCGGCGATGCGGTGGACAACATTCCCGGCGCGCCCGGCATCGGTGACAAGGGCAGCGTCGATCTGATTGTGGAGTTCGGCAGCGTCGAAGCCGTGCTCGATCGAACGGCCGAAGTGAAGCGCAAGAGTTACCGCCAGAGCCTGGAACAAAATCGCGATGCTGTTCTGCTCTCAAAGGAATTGGTCACCATCGATTGCCATGTGCCACTCGTCCTCGACCTTGCCGCCATGCAGACGCAGGAGCCCGATATCGAGGCCTGTCGCGAGCTCTTCACCGAGCTTGAATTCACATCCATGCTGCGCGAACTCAGTCCTGCGGACGGCGGCCCTTTGGTTGAGCTTGCCGACCCTCCTACCCCGGAGCAGTGCGCCACCTTCTACGCAGCTGCGCGCAGGGATGGCTTTGCCTTCGTGCTCGATGCGGCCGCCCCCGCGCCCCAAGAAGATGCGGAAGAAGCGCAGCAGAACCTCTCGCTGCTCGACGTGGCCGAAGCCGCTGAAAAGCAATCGAACTTCAGCGTGGGCGTGTGCGCGGAGCCAGCCACTGCGCTGCGGCTCGAGCTCACGCCGGAGTTGGGTGCGCTGCTTGAAGATGCATCCGTGCCCAAGCGCGTTCACGACTGGAAGCTGGCGCTGCATATGCTGAGCGGCCAGGGCGTCACGCTGCGTGGACCGGTAGAAGACTCCATGCTGCTCTCCTACGCGCTCAACCCAACCCACGCCACGCAATCGCTGGCTGATGTGGCAGCCCGGCATGGGCAGCATGCGCCCTCCTCACTCGCCGCAGGCGCAGCGGCGATCCATGCGCTGGTTCCCGCGTTACACGAGGAGGCAGCGAAGTCAAATGTAGAGAGGGTCTATCGCGAGATCGATCTACCGCTCGCGCCCGTCTTGTTCGGCATGGAGCAGGCCGGCGTGCGCATTGACAAGGCCGCGCTCGACGCGCTCTCCACACGCTTCAGCGCCGAGCTCGAGCGCGTCGGCGAGCGCATCTTCGAGCTGGCCGGGCGGCGCTTCAATGTCAATTCACCGAAACAATTAGGAGACGTGCTCTTTGTGCATCTCGGCCTGCCTGCACCGCCTAGTCGCGGCAAGGGCAAGGCGATTTCAACGGCGCAGGATGTGCTCGAATCGCTGGCAGCGCACCACGACGTTCCCCGCCTGGTGCTTGAATACCGCCATCTTTCCAAGCTGAAATCGAATTACATTGACGCGCTTCCGCTCCTGGCCGATGCCGATTCGCGCGTGCACACCACGTTTCAAGCCGCGGCCACGGCAACAGGCCGCCTGTCGTCCGTCAACCCGAACCTGCAGAACATTCCCATACGCACCGAGCTTGGCCGCGAGATCCGCGCAGCCTTTACCGCATCGCCCGGCACGCAGCTGCTCTCCGCCGACTACTCGCAGATCGAGCTGCGCCTTCTGGCTCACTTCAGCGCCGATCCGCTGCTTGTCAGGGCCTATGCGGAGAACATCGACATTCACACCATGACAGCGAGCGAAGTCTTCGGAGTCCCGGCCGACAGCATGGACAAGGAGACGCGCGGACGCGCCAAGGCAGTCAACTTCGGCATCGTCTACGGCATCTCCGCATTCGGTCTCGCCGCGCAACTGGGTATCCCGCAGAGCGAGGCCAAGGCGTATATCGAGCGCTACTTTGCGCGCTACGTGGGCGTGCAGGCGTTCATTGAAAAGACACTGGCGGAGACGCGCCGCGAGGGCTCAGTCCGCACACTGTTCGGCCGCGTGCGGCCCATCCCCGACATCGAGAGCCGCAACCCCAACCAGCGCGGATTCGCCGAGCGCACGGCCATCAACACCCCGCTGCAAGGCACCGCGGCCGACCTCATCAAGTTGGCCATGATCGCCATTGATCGACAGCTCGCAGAGCGCGGCTTGAAAACACGCATGGTGCTGCAGGTACACGACGAGCTTCTGTTTGAAGTCCCGCTCGACGAAATGGCCGAAGTGGAAGCGCTGGTGCGGACGGCCATGGAAGGCGTGGTTCAGCTGAGCATTCCGCTGGTTGCCGACATCGCGTTCGGCGCCAACTGGCGCGACCTTTAATGGAGGGACTAAAGGACTGAGGGACTAAGGGACTCGACAGCCGGAAGGGTTGGCAACTCATCCTGGCTCTTTAGGAGCCACGACTGGAAGCCATCAACAATGGCCATCAGCGCGGCCTGGTTCAAATCGCTGCTTACGCCCGCCGTGGTCCAGGGCTCGTGGCCCTCGGCGTGGAAGCTCAGTGTGACGCGGACGTGAGCCGCCGTGTCGTGCGCGGAAACATCGATAGCGGTGACGCTGAAGCGGCCCAGGTGCATCCGCTTGACTGCCGGATACCACTTTTCCAGCTCCTGGCGCATTGCCTTGGTCAGTGCGTCCACGGGGCCTGCGCCCTCAGCCCGCGTAGTTGTAACATCCGAGTTACCGATAGTGAGCAACATCGAGGCCTGCACGTAGCGGTTCCTGGTCTCGTCGGATTCGTCGATCACCCGCCAGCTTTTTACGCTGAAGCGGTCGGGCAGCGTGCCCAGCACTTTCATGCACGCCAGGCGGAAGGAGACTTCGCTGGCCGTGAAGCCGCCGCCTTCAATCATGGCCCCGTTCGCATCCATCAACGCCTGCGCCTGCGCCGAGCTGAGCGGCACGCCGAGCGCTTCCGACAGCAGCACGATGTTGGCCCGGCCCGATTGCGCATTGACGCCGATCACCGGATTGGCTCCCACGCGTGCCGGATCGCACCACAGGTAGGCGCCGGGATTCTTGCGCTCGCTGCTGCCGTGCATGCCTGCCCAGGTGCCAAACGCGCCGGTGCCGACGATCGGCGCGCCGTGCGGCACCTCGAGCGAGAACGCCGCGCAAGCCGAATGAGCCAGGCTGGTGAGTCCGGTGAGCGACTCCGCCGGCACGAACTCCGCCTCGCCGCGCAGCTGCATGCTGCCTACCACCGTGGTCAGATTCACGTTGCCGCAGCGTTCGCCGGTGCCGAGCAGCGTGCCCTGCACCTGGACCGCGCCGGCAAGAACGGCAGCGCGGCTATTGGCAATGCCCAGCCCGCGGTCGGTGTGTCCATGAAATCCAAAGCTAACTCCGAGGTAAGTGCGGGTAAGTCCGCTGAAAACCTGACTAACTTCCTCAGGATTGGCCCCACCCGTGGTGTCGCATATGACAAGTCGACTTACTCGCTGACTTACACACTGCGCGGTGAGCTGGTGGAAGTAATCGAGCGTGCGGCGGCTGAAATCCGTGTCGCACGGGTTGCCGTTTTCACGGCGGCCGCAGTTGGCGTCCATGGCATGCTCAAAGTCGACGATCACTTCCAGGCCGTGGTCCTGCAGGCATGCGATCGTCTCGCGCGCCATGAGCAGATTTTCTTCCGGCGTGGTTTCCAGAGACAGCAGCACGTCAAGCAGGCGAGACTTGACCACCAGTACGGCGACCGGAACGCGCTGCTTGCGGGCGACAATAAACCGGACGTCAGGCCAATCCTCAACGCGCGTGCCGCGGCCACGCGTGCGGCCGAAAAGAGCCAGCCTCATCCGCCCCGTGTCTACCGCGTCGAGCGCGGCGGTGAGGCCGGTGACAAACTGGTTGGCGCCGGCAAAACCGATCTCCGCATAATGCACGCCAAACCCGGACATGCGCTGCAACAGGCCGACTGCATTGGGTACGGAGATATCGATGTTGGGCTGCTGCATCCCATCGCGCAGACTGGTGTCGAACAACTCTACTTTCGGTGGTCTTGATTCCGTCATCTGCTTGGTTTCCTGGCTGAACGGCGAGTGCCGCGAAAGACCCGAGCGCGCGCCGTCAACTCCCCATCATACCTGTCCCGGGTTTGGCCGCACTGCGCTCAGTACCCCGGATGGCTGAGCTGGTTGGCCGACGGAACCAGATCGACGTAGACAGCACGAGGCAGGTTGGTTTGCCAGTGGCCGGTGGCGCGGGCGTAGATTGTGACGCCGAAAAAGATGCATGCCAGCAGCCCGGCAACCACCAGCGGCGACGCAGCGCGGCGCGTCCATCGTGTCGCCAGCGGAGTAGCGCGCCATGCGGGCAGCGCCAGTTGCAGCGCGTTTTCAGACGAGCATGCGGCCACGCAGGCCATGCAGGCCGTGCATTCGGCGGAGCGGATCTGCACCAGCTGATCGACAGGCAGCTGCGACGGACAGGCGCGGGCGCACTTGCCGCAATCGATGCAGGCCTCCACGTCGCGGCGTATCTTGAGCGGACTCACGACGGACGCCAGGCCCATCAGCGCGCCGTAAGGGCAGAGATAGCGGCACCAGAAATTCTGAACCAGGACGGAAAGCAGAATCAGAATGCCAATGACCAGGATCGCGGTGAGGCCCATGTTGCGGAAAAAGTTGAGCATTTTGACATCCGCAACCAGCGCGTACGGCGCGTGCATGAAGTCGTCGAGCGCCTCTGCCGACATGGAGCCGATGATGAACAGGAAGAAGCCGAGCAGTAGATACTTGAGCCCGCGCAGTGGTAGATCGAGCCAGCGGGGAAGTGCGAAGTTGCGGCGAAAAACCTTGCGGCCGATCTTCCATAGGAATTCAGAGAATGTGCCCACGGGGCAGAGCCAGCCACAGAACGCCTTCTTGAGCACCAGGCTCATGAGCAGAAAGGCCATGAAGAGAAACATGGCGGCCGGATGGATGGCGGTGATGCGGCCGGTTGCGAGCAGGTACTTGAAGTTCATGAGGCCGGCGATGGGCAGCCATCCGTCCACACCGGCGGGCCGCGCGACCTGGAGAGCGCCAGGATGCTCGAAAGAGCGGACCCAAAGGAAGAACTGGATGCCGAGACCGAAATTGAGCGCGGCGAACAGCGCCTGGACCACGTGGCGGATACGCTGCGAGCGGTCAGGTGCGGTGCGGCGGATCAGTTTCTTCTTCGCTGAAATCGTATTGCGGAGTGCGGCGGGCGTGGCCATGGACATTCCCTACTGCCATCAGCGTAGAGCGCTGGCCGGAGCGCGGGATGTGATTTGGATCACTTTTGCACTGGATTGGGAGCGGCTGGAAAGGCCTGATGAGACACGTACCTGTGCACGTACCAGCTTCAGGCCGGGAGCCTGGGTTGAGCGCGAAGAGTGTTGTGCGGCTATGCGCCGAGTTCGCGGCGAATGGCGTCGGCGATGGCCGTCGCATGGTGCCGCATCAGCGCTTCAGACTCGGCTTCGATCATCACCCGCGCCAGCGCCTCGGTGCCGGAGTAGCGAATGACGACGCGGCCTGAGTCTTTCAACTGCTCTTCGGCGGCGCGAATGCTCGCGGCCACGGCGGGGATCGATTCGAGCGGGCGCTTTTCCCGAACCCGCACATTGACGATCACCTGCGGAAAGACCGTCAGATCGGCTGTCAGCTCTTCAATCGTCTTGCCGCTGCGGGCAATCAGGTCCAGGATGACCAGCGCGGTCAGCAGCCCGTCGCCCGTGGTGGCCAGGTGCGGAAACAGGATGTGGCCCGACTGCTCGCCGCCCAGCGCCGCCCGGTATCGCTGCATGTGTTGCAAAACGTAACGATCGCCCACGGGGGCGCGCACCATGCGGATGGCGGAGCGCTTGAGCGCGGCTTCCAGGCCCATGTTGCTCATCGTGGTGGCCACCACCAGGTCGCCGGTCAGCAGTCCGCGAGCCTTCAGGTCGCGCGCGGCAGCCAGCAGAATGGCATCGCCATTGAGCACGTTGTTATGCGCCCCTGCCAGCAGGCAGCGGTCTGCATCGCCATCGAATGTAATTCCAAGTGAAGCGCCGTGCCGTTCCGTTTCAGCCGCCACAAATTCTGGGTGCAGTGCTCCGCAGCCTTCGTTGATGTTGCGGCCGTTCGGCGTTGTGTTCAGCAGCGTGATATGGGCCGAGCCATTGGCGTTGAGCCGCCGCAACAGCGCGGGAGCAATCGCCGCCGCGGCGCCATTCGCGCAATCCACAACCAGATGCTGGCTGCGCAGCCTGAGCCCCGGAACGGCGTCGAGCAGAAATTGAATGTAGTCTTCCTGAAAGTCGGCGTTATCTTCAAGCGGCATCTGATACGCCGGGTCAAGCGCGACCGAGCGCGTGGCCGGCTGCGCCGCGTGATGTAGAATCTCCTCTTCCATGGCCAGTTCAACGGCGTCGGGCAGCTTGAACCCATCCGCGCCAAAGAGCTTGATGCCGTTGTCACGCCAGGGATTGTGCGAGGCGGAGATGACCACGCCGGCGTGGAAGCCGTGGGTGCGGGCAAGGAACGCGACGGCCGGCGTCGGCACCACGCCCGCGCTCTCCACGCGCGCCCCGGCGGCGCGCAACCCGGCGGCCAGTGTGGCGGCGATCCAGGGGCTTGATTCGCGCGTGTCTCGGCCCAGAATCACAGCGGGGTGATCGGTATCGCGGCGCAGCGTGTGCGCCAGCGCCAGGCCAACCGCAAAGATGGTGGTGGCGTCGAGGGGAGGCTCTCCCGCAACGGCGCGGATGCCGTCAGTGCCGAACAGTTGGCGGGTTGCGGTGGCAGTCATAGTCTCAATTCTTGCGTGGTCAGTGGACGCTCGATGAAGCCCGGGCCGGAGTCAAACCGCGGGTCTCTGTTGAAAGCATACCTCAGAGACAGGCCGGGCGCGGATCGGTCTCACCGCTCTGCGTGGGAATCAGGCTTCGAGTCGAGCGGAACCCTATCGCGGCGTCCCTTTGGCCGTGTTCACCGCTTCCACGCGGCTGATAAACGCGCCGTCGGCAAGCCGCGTGGTCAGCCGGTTGCCTGCGGTGACTGCGGCGGTCGAGCGAACCACGTTGCCATCGGCGTCCAGCACCAGCGCATAGCCGCGCTCCAACACGGCCAGCGGCGAGAGCGATTGCAGCCGCGCGTCCAGAGCACCCGCGCGCGCCGCCGCGTGGTCGACGGCGCGCTCCATGGCGCGGTGCAGATGTGCGCGGCCGGCTGCCAGCCGCTCCCGGGCCTGGGCCAGCGCCTGCCGCGGGTCGTGGCGCAGCACTGCGGCCGCAAGCGCAGCCACGCGGTTCTGCCGCTCGCGCAACTGCGCGGTCACAGCGCTCTCGGCGCGGAAGCTGAACTCGTCCAGCCGCTGCGCCTGGCGATGCAGTTGCGCGGCCACGCGCGCTTCAGAACGCTCCGCCAAGGCGGACCGGCTCAAGCGCTGGCGCGCCTGCAAGAGCTGAAAGCGCATTGCCCGGTCCAGCCGATGCGCCTGCGTGGCCAGGTGCTCGGCAATCCGGTGTTGCGCTTCGGTGATCAGTTCGGCCGCGGCCGAAGGCGTGGGCGCGCGCAGGTCAGCGGCAAAGTCGGCGATGGTGAAGTCGGTTTCATGTCCAACTGCGGATACGACAGGCAGTCTGCTCGATGCAATCGCGCGGGCCACGCGCTCGGAGTTGAACGCGGCCATGTCTTCCAGCGACCCACCGCCGCGAGCCACCACGATGAGATCCACATGGGCCGGGTCCCCAGGGCCGGCAGCGTTGAACAGCGCAAGGGCCTGCTCCATCTCCGCCGCGGCCTGATCGCCCTGCACCGAGACCGGCGCCAGCAGAACGTTCAGCCCGGAGTGGCGGCGAGCCACAATCGACAAAAAGTCGCGGATCACCGCGCCGGTCGGCGAGGTGACGATGCCCACCGTGCGCGGATAAGCCGGCAGCGGACGCTTCCGCGCCGCGTCGAACAGGCCCTCAGCCTTGAGCCGCTCTTTCAATTGTTCAAAGGCCATCTGCAACGAGCCGGCGCCCACCGGCTCCATGGTCTCGGCCACCAGCTGCATCTGACCACGCTGCTCATACACGCTCACCCGTCCGCGCACCAGCACATGCAGACCGTCTTCGGGCCGGAAGCGCAGCAGCATGGCCTGGCGACGGAACAGCACAATCGGCAGCTGCGCATCGGCGTCTTTGAGCGTGAAATAAACGTGCCCTGAGGGCGCCGGGCGGAAGTTGGAGATCTCGCCCTCCACCCACACGTCGCCATACTCCTGCTCGACAAGCTCGCGGACCTGGCCCACCAGCTCGCGCACCGGCCACACGCGGCGCGCGGATCGGGGCTCCTCAAAGGTCAGGTCGAGCTGCGGTGCAAATGGGTCGGGAGGGCGCATGCTGCTTGAAGTTTAACCGGTGCGGGCTCGATGAAGACGCACTCGTACTCGGGCGAGGGCAGCGTGCTTTATCGGTTCCAGCCGTAGTTGCCCAGCCACAGCATGGCCGGGGCCAGCCGTGCCAGCGTGAACAGCGCCTTGCTCAGCGCCTGGCGCTTGGCATGCGGATGCGCTTCGCCGGCATTGCGCGGCGCCGGGGCCACCAGGTGGATTGCATGCAGGAAGCCGCCCGGGGCGGCGCCATCGAGTCTGCCGGCACTGAGGTGATGCGATGCGGTCTTCATGGCTTTGGCGAGCTCCTTCGCCTGCTGGAATTCTCCTCCAGACAGCGCACCGGATGAAATCCTCCGAAAGTTGCACGGAGCGACTGTCTCGCTTCGGCACAGTCGACGGACTCCGGTTCTTCCTGTCTATCGGCAGGTCGGAGCCGAGCATGATCGAACGCCCGGAATTATTTTCAGGTTTCCTACTCCGAGCGCAGCGCCGTGACCGGGTTGACCGTCGCCGCCCGTCGCGACGGCAGGTAGCAGGCCAGCCACGCCGTGGCGGCCACGCCCACCGTGATGCTGCCATACGTGAGCGGATCGACCGGGCTCACGTTGAACAGAATCGACGACATCAGCCGCATGGTCACGAACGCGACCACCAGGCCGCAGGCGGCGCCAATGGCCGCCAGCACCAGCCCCTGGCGCACGAATAGTCCGGTCAGCTCGTTGCGCTGCGCGCCCAGCGCCATGCGGATGCCGATCTCGCGCGTGCGCTGCGATACCGTGTACGCGATCACCCCGTAGATGCCCACAATGCCCAGCAGCAGCGCCATCGCTCCGGCAACCGACAGCAGAACCAGCGTGAACGAAGTCCGCGCCATCGACTTCGTGTACATCTCGCCCACCGTGCGCGGGTCGGCCAGCGGCATGTCGGCGTTGATTTGCCACACCTTCTGCTGCACCTCGTTCATCAACGCCTGCGAGCCCGCGCGCGGCGTCCGGATCACAAACCCCACGCCCCGCTCCACGTCGTGCTTCTGGCCCTCAAAATTGTCGCGCAAGACGGGCCAGTAAACAGCCGCCGGCGCCGGCTTGTCCACGCCGTCGTCGTGAACGTCCTCGGCCACGCCCACAATCTCCCTCCAGTCGTCGGTCGAGGCCACGCGGATCTTCTTGCCCAATGCGTTCTGCGCGCTGTGCCAGTTCTCCCGCGCAAAGCCGGCGGAGACGATGGCTACCGGACGCCTGCCGTAGGTGTCGTCCCAGCTAATGTCGCGCCCGGCGACCAGCGCGGTGCCCATGGTCGAAAAGAACCCCGGCGCGATGAACTTGAAGCGGCGCACGGGCGGCAGTTGCCCCTCGCTCAGCACCTGGTCCTGCGTGTAAACAATGTCGTTGGATGAGTTGCCGCTGAGTGGAACCGCCGTGGTGAAGCTGACGGATTCAACCCCCGGAACGGTCGCAATCGAGTTCAGAATCGCCTGTTGCATGCGCACAATCCGCTCCTGCTCCTCCTCGGGAATCTGCGCGTCCGAGATGTAGAGGTGAAAGGTTTCAAGCGTGTCGGGATGGGCAAAGCCGGGATTGACGCGGGTCAGCGCCTGGAAGGTGCGGATCATCAGGCCGGAGCAGATCAGCAGGACGAGGGCGAGGGCGACTTGCACAATCACCAGCGCCTTGCGCGCCCGGTGCCGCTCACGGCTTTGCGACAAAGCACGCCCGCCTTCGCGCAGCCCGCTCGCCGCCTTCACTCCCGCATATTTGAAGACCGGGATAATGCCGATGAGAAGGCTCGTAAACAGAGCCAGTCCAAACGTGAACAGCAGCACCGGCACGTCGAGGCCGATCTCATGAATGCGCGGCAGCCCGGTGGGCGCAACCGCCACCAGCGCCCGCAGAGCCCCGTACGCCAGGCCCAGGCCGATGGCGCTGCCCGTGACGCCCAGAATCAGGCTCTCGAACAGCAGTTCCGCCGCAGTGCGCCTCCACGGCGAGCCCAGCGCCGCGCGGATGGCCAGCTCCTGGCGGCGTCCCTCCACACGCACCAGCAACAGGTTGGCCACGTTGGCGCAGGCCACCAGCAGCACCATGGCGATGGAGCCCATCAGCACCCACAGCACCTTGCCGATGTCGCCCACCACATCCTGCTTCAGGGGCCGCACCAGCGGCGCAATGTGGGCCTTCACAAACAGGTCGGCGCTGAACCCGTCGGGCGCCGGAAAGCTGCGCATGGTAATGGGAAGCAGCTGCGCCAGGTCGGTATCGACCTGCTCGATCGTCACGCCGGGCTTCATGCGCGCCAGGGCGCGCTGGCTGAAGTTGCCCAGCTTGATCTTGCCGCGGTCCCAGCGGAAGGGTACGATCAGCGACGCGTCGTCATAGTCCAGAAAATGAAAATCCCTGGGCAGCACGCCGATCACCTGGTGCGCGGTGCCATCCATGTTGATCGAAGAGCCGATCACCGAACTCGCGCCGCCGTATTTTTTTTGCCAGTAGGCGTAGGAGAGAATCACGGTCTGCGCGCCGCTGGGCGAGTCGTCCTGCCGCGTAAACAGGCGGCCCAGCGCCGGCTGCACGCCCAGGATGGGCAGCGTGCCGTCGGTCACGTCCAGGCCGCGCACGTGCTCCGGCTTGCCCGTGCCGGTGATGTTGAACGCGTCGCCGTCGTAGACGCCGATGTCCTCGAGCGTCGTGTTCTGCTCGCGATCGATGAAGTAGATTGACGGCGCCATGGTCAGGTCGTCGATGCCGATTCCTCGCGCCGTGTGCCAAACCCCGATCAGCCGCTCCGCCTGCGGGTAGGGAAGCGGCTTCAGCAGCACGCCCTCCACCACGCTGAAGATCACCGTATTGGCGCCCACCCCGATGGCCAGCGTGAGCAGCGTGATGGCCGTGAACAGGGGCGCCCGGCTGAGCCTGCGCACAACCTGCCTTAGTTGATCTGTCAGCATTGCCATGGGTGTGTCTCTCCGATGGTGAGGTGGCGGGTTGCGGTTTGCAGCGTACCGGCCGGGCGCCGGTGCAGGGTTTTACGCGCGAACAAGGCCCGCGGTTCCAAGGGGGGAGGGCCCTTTTTGGAGAATGCTTAAGCACTTCCGCTGCCAAACAGAAGTGAGAATCCCCGCGAAATGCGGGCTGATTTTTGAGGGGGACCAGCTGGAATGTTGCAGATGGGCGTTCGATTCCGCAAATGACTGTGCGAATCCGGACAGCGCCGCCCGGCGCTCCGCGAGCGTCTGCCTGCGGCAATCGAAGGCCATCCCGGTTGTTGCCGGAGCCTCAGAGCATTTTGTCGATGGCGGCGTGCGCTTGTTCCAGGGCATGCGCCCGCGCCAGATCGAAGGTGGGGAACTCCGCAGCCACATGCTCAATGGTCACGCTCCGTTGCGGATGCCTGATGAGCGTGTAATCGCACTTCCAGTGGCCTTCGGCCTGCTGGTGCATCTCCATCTCGATCTCGATGCCTTGATACATGGCTTGAATCACGGCTTGCTCCTTCGCCGCATCAAACAGCGCGGTCGGGATTTCGGGACACCCTGTCGTTATTGCGCCTTCGCGTTGGAGGGCGCTGCTTGAAACGCGGCCTCCAGAAGCCGGTCTAGTTCTGCCGCCACATCAACCTGCGTATTCACGACGGCAAGTTCGTGGATCGGCCATGAAGACAATCCGGAGCCAGGGGGCGGCTCAATTGCGATCTTCACGCTGTACCCGGCGGGTAAGGTTTCCTGCACCTCAATCGTCATCTCCCAGCCGGAAAGCGCATGCCTGTCGATGAACCTGTCGAGCGTGGCGCGGCATTGATTCTGCTGCTCCTGGGAGAGGCCTCTCGTCTGCTCGTCCATGTGCAATGTCTCCATTTCCGCGGACAGTTGACTCCGCCATCGCTACTGCCCTGAACTGGCCTTGCGATCTTTGACCACCTGGATGTCGTTCACCACCTGCTGCACATGGGGCACGGCGCCGGCCAACTGCTCAGCGCTCGCGCGCACGTCGTCCGTGCTCACTTCACCGCTGAGCGTGACCACGCCGTTCTTGACCGCGTAGCTCACATCGTGGTGCATCTTGTTCTGGATGAGCGCCGCGTCCAGATTCTTCTCGATGCCCTGGTCCAGATCGGTATTCACCGCGCTCACTTCTTTTCCCTGGCCTGCCGGAACCACGGCGATCTGGTCGGCCACAACCTGCGCACCGGCAAAGGACTTGGCCAACGTCTCGGCCTGGGCCTTGTCGGTGGGGTTGGTGACCTGGCCGCCCAGGGTCACAATGCCCTTGTCGCGATCCTGGCTGACGCTGACATCCTTCAAGCCCGCCTGGTCGAGCGATTTGCGAATGGTGTCGGAGACATCGGGCGACTTGGACGATGCGCCCTTGCAGCCGCCCAGGTTTACGACGGTGAAAAGCGTCAACGCGGCAACGAGCAACGGGGTCGTTTTCATCTTTGTCCTCAGGCCGGCGCCAGCCCACATGCGGGGCCACGGGCAGTTTCTGCTCTATAGCTGTTCTCCAGTTGCTGTACACCGAAAGCACGATGATAAGTGGCTTTTCCCTTAAGAAAAAGCCACCTTGCACGGAGCTAAACAGAGCACATGAATTGGAGAACTGCTCTAGCCAGCCAGCACCCAGCTTCGCTCGTTTGCATTGGCTGCGCTGTGCAGTATCGCTCGCATCGTTTTTTGTGCCGCGGAAGCCGGAGCACGGGATTCCAATGGCCGATTCAGACCGGCAGCTTCCATCCGGCGCGCTGATAAGGCCGCACCGCGCGGCGGATCACTTTCTCGAGAGCGCGCAACGCCTGCGGACGCGGAAACCCCGGCCGGCTGGCCAGCCGTATCGTGCGCGACGAGCCCCCGGCGAGCGGCCGCACGGCGATCCCGCGCTGGCCCAGCGAGCCGGCAGCCAGCGCCGGAATCAGCGTAGCCCCGTAGCCGGCCGCCACCAGGTTCACCAGCGTCTCCAGCGTCGCCGCCTGCATCGAGCTTTGCAATGCGGTGCGCTGCACGACAGCCTTGCCGCACGCCGCCAGCGCCTGCGTGGCCAGGCAGTGCCCCTCGGCCAGCACCAGCATCTCCTCGCCCAGCGCGTCCTCTGCAACCTCAAGCCCGCTGGCCAGCGGATGGTCCAGCGGCAGCGCCGCCAGCAGCGGCTCGTCGAACAGCGCAATCTCGGTGATCTCCGGCGCATCAGCCTCGGTCGCCAGCAGCGCCGCGTCCAGCCGGTGGTTGCGCAGGCCATCGATCAGCGCCCGCGTCTGGTCTTCCCACAGCTCGATCGTCAGCCCCGGATACGCCTGGCGCAAAGGTTTCAGGAGAATCGGCATCAGGTAGGGCGCGAGCGTGGGAATCACGCCCAGCTTGAGCGCGCCCACCAGGGGATCGCGCGCGGCGCGGGCCACGGCTTCCATCTGCGCCGCCTCCGCCAGCGTCCGCTGCGCATGCACCAGGATCTGGCTGCCAACCGGCGTAATGTCCACCCGCTTGTTGGTCCGCTCCAGCAGCGTCACGCCCAGTTCGATCTCCAGCTTGCGAATCTGGCTCGAGAGCGTGGGCTGGCTCACGTTGCACGCCTCCGCCGCCCGGCCAAAATGGCGGTGCTCGGCAACAGCGACCAGGTAGCGGATTTCCTGAAGATTCACGATGAGTGTCGCTCACTGGACAGCCGGCCCGCCCCGTGCGGCGTTACACTGGTGTCCGGCTGGCAGGGAACCATGCGGAGCCAATTCGTTCTGCCCGGAATGTTCTTATCATAGGCCAGGCAAATCGTCATTGTAGAAACAATTCATTTTACTTATGGTTGCGGCGCGCATAGCCTTGAATCTGCCGGCCGGTTCTCGCAGAAAGAACCCGCCCGCAAGCCGCAATTCATACGGTCAAGCCATCAGGCCGAACCAAGGCGCGGTGCCGGACGCATCCAGCGCGAAACCCAGGCGACATTCACAGCGATTTTCAAGGAGAAGAGCCCATGTCTGAACGCGAGACACAGACCCCCGGACCACCGATCGTCGACGAACAGAACGTCAAGCTGGAAGAGTCAAAAGCAGGCCAATGCCCGTTCTCAGTCGGCGCGCGCAAGCACACCATGGCCGGATCGCCGTCGAACGCAAGCTGGTGGCCCGACCAACTCAATCTGAAGATCCTGCACCAGCACTCGCAGCTCTCCAATCCCATGGGCGAGCAGTTCAACTACGCCGAGGAGTTCAAGTCCCTCGACCTGGACGCGGTCGTCAAGGATCTGCACGCGCTCATGACCGACTCGCAATCCTGGTGGCCTGCCGACTTCGGCCACTACGGCCCCTTCTTCATCCGCATGGCCTGGCACTCGGCCGGAACCTATCGCATCGCCGACGGACGCGGCGGCGGCGGACGCGGCGCGCAGCGCTTTGCGCCCCTCAACAGCTGGCCTGACAACGTGAGCCTCGACAAGGCCCGCCGTCTCATCTGGCCCATCAAGCAGAAGTACGGCCGCAAGCTCTCCTGGGCCGACCTCATGATCCTCACCGGCAACGTGGCCCTCGAGTCCATGGGCCTGAAAACCGTTGGTTTCGGCGGCGGACGGCCCGACATCTGGGAGCCCGAAGAGGACGTCTACTGGGGCCCAGAGACCAAGTGGCTGGGCGACGAGCGATACAAGGGCAATCGCGAGCTTGAGAACCCCCTCGGCGCGGTGCAGATGGGCCTGATCTACGTGAACCCGGAAGGCCCCAACGGCAATCCAGATCCCCTCTGTGCGGCAGTCGATATCCGCGAGACCTTTGCCCGCATGGCTATGAACGACGAAGAGACGGTCGCCCTCATCGCCGGCGGACACACCTTCGGCAAAGCCCACGGCGCTGCCGACCCGGTCAAGTACGTCGGTCGCGAGCCCGAAGGCGCGCCCATCGACGAGCAGGGCCTGGGCTGGGCCAATGGCCTCGGCACCGGCAGCGGCGCGGACACCATCTCCAGCGGCCTTGAAGGCGCCTGGACCAGCAACCCCGTCAAGTGGGACAACGACTTCTTCGAAAACCTCTTTGCCTATGAGTGGGAGCTGACCAAGAGCCCCGCCGGCGCCAACCAGTGGACGCCGAAAGACGTCAAGCCGGAGGATCTGGTGCCGGACGCCCATGATCCGAGCAAGAAGCACAAGCCCATCGCGTTCACCACCGACCTGGCGCTGCGCCAGGACCCGGCCTACGAGAAGATCTCCCGCCGCTTCCTCGAGCACCCCGATCAGTTCGCCGAGGCCTTCGCCAAGGCCTGGTTCAAGCTCACCCATCGCGACATGGGCCCCATCGCGCGCTACCTCGGCCCGCTGGTCCCCAAGGAGCCGTTCATCTGGCAAGACCCGATTCCGGCGGTCGATCACATCCTGATCAACGAGAAGGATGTCGCCGACCTGAAGGCAAAGATTCTTGCCTCCGGGCTCACCGTTCCGCAGCTGGTCTCCACAGCCTGGGCTTCCGCTTCAACCTTCCGCGGCAGCGACAAGCGCGGCGGCGCCAACGGCGCCCGCATTCGCCTCGCCCCACAAAAGGACTGGGAAGCCAACCAGCCGGCAGAGCTGGCCAAAGTGCTCGGCAAGCTGGAAGCGATCCAGAAGGAGTTCAACGCGGCGCAGACCGGCGGCAAGAAGGTTTCGCTCGCCGATCTGATCGTCCTCGGCGGCTCCGTGGCCGTCGATCAGGCGGCCAAACAGGCAGGCTACGACGTGCAGGTCCCCTTCGCGCCCGGCCGCGCAGACGCCTCTCAGGAGCAGACCGACGTCGAGTCGTTCGCCGTGCTTGAGCCGGTCGCGGATGGCTTCCGCAACTACGTGCGCAAGGGGCTGGAACCCAAGGCCGCGGAGCTGCTGCTCGACAAGGCTAACCTGCTCACCCTCACCGCACCGGAGCTGACGGTTCTCGTCGGCGGCCTGCGCGCGCTCAACGCCAACGTCGGCGGATCTGCGCATGGCGTCTTCACCAAGCGCCCCGGAGTGCTGACCAATGATTATTTTGTGAACCTGCTCGACATGGGGACCAAGTGGCAGAAGTCGGCCAGCGACGAAGGCGTGCTCGAAGGCCGCGACCGCGCAACCGGCGCGCTCAAAGCTACGGGTACGATTGTCGACCTGGTCTTCGGCTCCAACTCGCAGCTGCGCGCGCTGGCCGAGGTCTACGCCTCACGCGACGGCGAGAAGGAGTTCGTCCATGACTTCGTCGCCGCCTGGACGAAGGTCATGAACCTCGACCGCTTCGACCTGGCGTAAACACCTGCGGTGCGGTCTGCCTCGGCGGACTCGCTCTCCGCTCGCACGGGGTTCGTGCCGTCCCATCCTTGCGATCCGCCGCGGCGGATCGCAAGAATGGGCACCTGGGCGATTCGGCAGTGATCGAACGGCAGGTTCCGAGTTGCCGGAGATTCGCGCGGAAAGCCGTCGCCACCTCATTCAATGGTGTCAGCTTTGCAGCCCGCACCATGGCAAGAGCCGTGAGTGAAGACGTGCACGCTGGGATCTGTGCACGGAGCGGTCAGGAATGACCGCTCCGCGCGACCAGAACCATTCAAAGGGCGCAAGCTGGAAGTGCTGGGTTAACTGTTCGTCCTGATTAGAGCGGCGGAATCTGAATTGCCCGCGGGACATTCCTGTTGGAGCACCCTTCCGCCATTTTCTTGTTTGGGCAGACGCGCCAGGAGTGATTCCCAGCTAGTTCCGAGCAAGAGAACAGCGGGGGCAAGGTCCCCCCGCTGCTTCGGAATTCGGGTTTTCTTGGCAGTTACCGGGCCACCTTGCGCCGGATCGTTCCAATCAGGGCCAGGGCTCCCGTGCCCAACAGCATGAAGCTGCCCGGCTCCGGAATGGGCGACGGGTTATAAGGCTCCGCGTCTGCGCCCCACTGGCCGTTGCTGTCGTAGAGGAAGAAGTCGACTTGGGAATTCGATCCACCATCAAGCGCCTGGTATACCGACGTGAAGTCACCGGGATTGCCAATGATCCAGGACTCCTGCGACGGCACGTCATATGTATCGTAGGAGCCGAAGCCTCCAAACTGATAACCGAACCCGTCCGACCAGCCAAATGCGTCGTCTGGTGCGCCCGGCGTGAAGCCGGATTCCGCCGTGTTACCTGAGGAGTTAAATCCGAATCCGGCCACCGTTCCCGATCCATAGTCGTCCAGGCTTGCCGTGATGGTTCCATCGCTGTTGAGGGTGAAAATGATTTGCCCCGCAGCCGCAACGGTCGTAATTGGTCCAACTTGGTTTCCGTTGGCAGTGTTGGCGGAGCAATATCCGCTCGGGCAGGAGAGGTTGAAGTATCCGATTAAGGAATCGGCATGGCTGGTTGACACTCCAAAGACCGAAATGCAGGAAACAAGAACCAGTGCGCGCAACTTTGGCATAAAGGTACCTCTCCCGTAGGGAAATTTCTGCCAAAATCTATGGCACGCGATTCTCCACTCTACAAGTACTCGGTTTAAACAACTTATGCTGAGACTAGGCAGGGAGCACGCAGAGTTTTGCGCATGATTGCTCCGGGATTGTTCTAATGTTTTACATAGAGCGCAAACGGATTTCGGAGTCTGGGGTGAGTCGTCGCCAACCCGGAAGCCGCTCCCACCTCAACAGGCATCCTGAGCTGGGATCGCACTCGGCCTGCGTAGAAAGCGCACCCGTGCATTCCGTGGCCCGGACCTCCGCGCTCTCTTATTTGCGGCCGTCAATCAGCCGCCGCAGCTCCGCCGCGGTAGACGCGAGCCGCTCGGCCAGGTCGTCCTCCGGCTCGTTCTGCTGCGCGTAGATCAGCTCCAGCTCGCGGGCCAGCACCGTGCCGCGCGTCAACCCAAACGTTCCCAGCGTCCCGGCCAGCTTGTGCGCGGCGGATTGCGCCTCCCGCTGCTGGCTCAGCGGCAGCGGCCCGGCGGCAAAGGCCTGCGCAGCAGCTTCGAGCACTTGGACGCGCTCATGCATCTGGGGCAGAAACTGCGCCCACATCCGGTCCAGTGCTGCGGCGAGCGCGTTCTCGGGTGCGGATTCCATGCCTGCGTCAACTCCGGTTCAGGTCAGCTCCAGTTCCAGGTCAACTCCAGCCCAGCACAGTGGAGATCTGCGTGGACAGGGTGAGCGGATCAAAGGGCTTGAAGAGGATGGCCTCGACGCCCAGGTCGGCAAAGCGGCGCTGGTCTGAGCTCTGCACCTTGGCCGTGAGCAGCAGCACCGGAATGTGCGCCGTGGCCGGGTTCTGGCGCAGCTCGCGGAATGTCGTCGGCCCGTCCATGCCCGGCATCATCACGTCCAGCAGAATGGCGTCGGGCTGGTGCTCAATGGCCCGCGCCAGGCCCTGGGCGCCGGAGTTGGCCGTGTACACCTGCCAGTTGGCCACCGTCTCCAGGCTGAGTGCGGCCACTTCACGGATATCGTCTTCATCGTCAATGATCAAAATGCGGTGCGACATAACGGAAAAACCTCGAAAAAACAGAAGGCAGAAATCAGGAAGCAGCGAGTCAGCGGGTTAGCGAGTCAGCGATTGAGCACAGTCGAGAATGGGCAGATGCGCTCCAACCATTGTCGGCGCTTCGGCCGCGTCTGTCGATGGCGCACAAGTCACAGTTGCGGGTTGAGATTGGTTACCGTCCATGGAAACCCACGTGTCACGCCGGGCGCTCATGGATTGTTGAGCGAGGATTGCGGCACCGCGGCTTCATCCATGGGCCGCGAGCTGCGCAGCATGGTGAGCACCAGCGCTTCCAGTTGCTGCGGCTGAACGCGAGCCTTGGTCAAAAACTGGGTCGGCCCGAGCGTCAGCTTGCGGCACTCCTCCGGGGACAGGTCGCGGCCCGAGTAGACGACCAGGGGCAGGTTGCTCAGGTTTTCGTGCTTGCGCAGCCAGTCCACCACGTTGAAGCCGTCGCCGTCGGGCAGGCCGATATCCAGCACCAGCAGGTGCGGCTGGAAGGCGAAGCAGGCGTCGAGCGCCCCTTGCAGCGTGTGCGCCATCTTCACGTCGATGGCGTCGCGGCTGAACACATCTGCGATCACCTGGGCCAGGTCCACATCGTCTTCCACAATCAGGATGCGGGCGTTTTCGCCCGGTCCGGAGAGCACGCGGCCCAGCTCCCCCAGCAGCGCGTCGTCGCTCAGGTGGTTGGCCACAAAGCCCTCGGCGCCGCTGGGCAGGGCGGCGGGGTCCTGGCGCTTGTCCACGCTGATGAGCACAATCGGCGTGTGCGACTCCGGGCGCAGGCGCCGCAGCAGGGGCAGAATCTCCCAGCCGTTCATGCCGTCGAGCGAGGTGTCCAGCAGGATGGCCTCCACGTCGTCGTGGGCCGCGGCCAGGGTCTCTTCCACGCTTGTGGTTTCCACCACACGGTAGCCGTGGCTGGTCAGCAGCGCGGCAATGTGCGGTCGTGAGGCAGGGTTGGCGTCTGCAAGCAGTACCGTGCCGTGGCCCGTTTCCTGGTCGAACACCGGCCGCGGAACTTCAATCGGCGCCGGCTTGAAGGGCAGAAAGACGCGGAACGTGGAGCCGCGCACCGGGTTGCGCTCTGCCCAGATGCGCCCCGAGTGCTGCTGCACGATGGTGCGGCAAATCGCCAGTCCGAGGCCGCTGCCGCCCTTTTGCCGCGAGTCCGACGCGTCCACCTGCTGAAAGCGGCCAAAGATGGCCTCCAGCTTGTCCGCAGGAATGCCGCGGCCCTGGTCAATCACCGACAGCGTCACGCCGCTCGAGCCCGCCCGCATCATGATGGAGATGGTCGAGCTCGGCGGCGAAAACTTCACTGCGTTCGACAGCAGGTTGGTCAGCACCTGCAGCAGCCGGTCCGGGTCGGCTGCAATTTCCACCTGCGTCGTGTCGTGGATCAGCTGCACCCCGGCCGCGTCCGCCACCGGAGCCATGCCGTCGATCGCCTGGCGGACAATCTGCGCCAGCTGCACGGTGCGGAAGCTGAGCGGCTCCTTGCCGCTCTGGATGCGCTCCAGATCGAGGATGTCATTGATCAGCCGCACCAGCCGGTCGGAGTTGGTGAGCGCAATGCGCAGCAGGTTGGTGCCCTTGTCGTTCACCTCACCCAGCATGCCGGAAGACAACAACCCCAGCGCGCCGCGAATGGAGGTCAGCGGCGTGCGCAGCTCGTGGCTCACCGTTGAAATGAACTCGTCCTTGAGCCGGTCCAGCGCATAGCGCTGGCTGATGTCGCGAAAGCTCAGAACGGAGCCCGAGAAGCGGCCCTGGTCGGCGATGGGCGTAAGCACATACTCGGCCGGGAACGAAGTTCCGTCGCCGCGGAAGATGGTGTCTTCGCCGGCCGCTGCCTTCTGCCCGCCCTGGGCGCGGCGCAGCGGACACTCGTCGCTGCACTGGCGGTTGGGCGCAGCGGCACCGTGCAGCACCTCGTGGACCGGCCGGCCGGCGAGCGCGGCGGCGTCGGCGCCCAGCAGCCGCGCGGCGGCGGGGTTGGCAAAGGTGATCAGCCCGTGGCGGTCCACGCCGCAGATCCCGTCGGCCACCGAGTCCAGCAGGATCTCCTGCTGGCGGTAGAGCTCCTCGGCGCGGCCCCGTTCCTGGGTGCGGGCCAGCATCTGTCCCAGGGATGCGGCCACGGTCTCGACCGCGGCCAGCGCCTCACGGTCCTCGCGCAGTTTGAAGTGGCAGTAGAACTCGAGCACCGCCAGCACCTGGTTGCCTTCCCGCACCGGAACCGCCCAGCCGGTCACCATCTCCTGGCGAAGCGCCGCCGCTATGCGCGGGGTCGCGGCCACGGCCGTCAGGTCAGTGAACCACACCGGGCGCCCGTCGGCCCAGGCACGGCCCGGGAGGTCAGTGCCGCGAGCCACCCACGCCCCCATTGTCTCGTGGATCAGGGTCTCGGCCCGCCGTCCCGGCGCGGCCCACGCGGAGCGGAACTCCAGCCGGTCTTCCTCAGCGTTCACGCCCCATTCGACCGCCATGTCCCAGCCCTGCGACACGCACAGAGCTTCCAGGATGCGCATGGAAGCCACGTCCGTCGAGGCGTTCTCGCCCAGGATCTGGCTCACCACCAATTGCAAAGCCAGCCGGTGCTCGCGCTGCTTCTGCTGGGTTACATCGCGCATCAGGCAGCGGATGGCGACCGGATTGCCGGCCTTCTGCCGCTGGCTCAGGCTCAGCTCCAGTTCCATCACCCGGCCGTCCGCCGTGTGGTGGCGCAACGCTGCGCGGTCGATCGCCTCTCCATCCAGCGCGCGCCGGAACAGCGCCGCAACTTCGGCCCGGCAGCCGTCGCTATCAAACAGCTCGTCAAACGAGTTGACCTCAACCAGGTCGGCAATGTCCTTGCCGAAGTAGCGCTTCCACGCCGGATTCGCATACAGAAACTTGCCCGCCGGGCTCAGCGTGGCGATCATCTCGCTGGAGTTCTCGAACAGATCGCGGTACCGCTCCTGCGACTCGCGCAGCGCCTGGTCCTGGCGCAGAGTCGAGGCCTGGTCCACGGCAACGGCCATCAATCCGGCAATGGCACCCGAGCTGGCGCGCAGCGCCGAGATATGCAGCGTCGCCGGAACCAGGTGCCCATCCTTATGGCGCAGCTGCACGTCAAACGGAGGAATGCGGCTGGGCGGCAGGTTGCGCACGCACTCGAGATAGGCGGCCATGCGGCCGGCAGGGGTGGGTTCCGGAGCCCGCAGTTTGCCGCACAGCCGCTCCATCTCCGCCACCATGCGCGCGCCTTCGCCCGGGCCCAGAATCTCAAACGTCGCCCACTCTCGCATGAGCTCTTCGGCGTGATACCCAAGCAGGCTTTCCGCCGACGGATTCACATAGGTCAGGCTGCCGTCCAGGCCAATCGCCACCACGCCGGGGCCGGCCGACTCAACCAGGTAGCGGAGCGGCTCAGACGCCGCCGGCGCGGCAGGGTGCGACGCTTGATTGTTGCCGATCAACAGACGCAGAGCCAGAACCACCACGGCCAGTCCGGTGGCGAACAGGAGCAGCCCGTCGAAGCGCGCCCCGGCAACAATCCGCGCAATCACCGCCGCTGCCGCCAGCACCAGCGCCATGCCGCCCAGCGCCGGCCACAGCAGTAAGATGCCGCCGCGGATCGGGGCCGCATCCGGCTGGGGAGGGATCGTGTTATAGGCGTCGGCGCCGTCTGGCATGAATCCCCCAAGGCTCGAGCGAAACCAGTGCGGCCCCCATCCTCAGGCAGTCCTTCGGGATGGTCTCCACTGCGGAACCGTCCGGCAGTGGAGACCTGCCGGTGTGGAAGATGCATCCTTCAGAAACAACCCGTAAGGAGAAAGCGCTTGCTCTGGCTACGCCTTAGTATGCTGCAACCGGCCTTTGCGCGGCAGCCGAATTGGCCGGCCGCGGGCCGCAAGGTACTTCAACTCCGAATCGCTCGCCCCGCCAGACGTCCATGCGCCTGTGCTGGCGATTTGCACGTAGTATAAGCCTTTGATTTCACACTCTCTAGGCAATTCGATCCGCGCTCGACCCGATGAAACGCCGGAGTAACGGTCCTATACTGGTCCCATGTCGCCCTCCCCGCTTCGCTCTCATCCGCTGCGCCCCTCGTTTTTTGCGCTTGCCGCCGCGCTGCTCTGTCTCTTTGTCTATTCGCCGGCCGCCCGCGCCTGGGGCAACACCGGCCATCGCCTGGTCAACAAGCTCGCCGCCAGTTCGCTGCCGCCCACCGTCCCCGAGTTTTTGCGCAATGAGGCCGCCATCAACGAGATCGAGTACCTGGGCCCGGAGCCCGACCGATGGCGCTCGCCCGCAGAGCCGGAGTTGAACGCAGCCCAGGCGCTCGAACACTTCATCGACCTCGAGCCGGCCGATGCGCTCGGTCCGCTGCCCCGCAAGCGCCTGGACTTCGAAGCCAAGGTTTTTGCCTCCGGCCAACGCCCGGAGAAGATCGGCCTCCAGCCCTGGGAGGCGACCGAAATCTATGAGCGCCTCAAGGCCGCCCTGCGCGAGTACCGCACCCTCCAGGCCGCGCACCAGGACACCCGCGGCGTCCAGGCCGCGGCCCTGTTCTACTGCGGCTGGCTGGGCCACTACGTAGGCGACGCCTCGCAGCCCCTGCACACCACCGTTCAATACAACGGCTGGGTCGGCCCCAATCCCAACGGCTATACCACCGAGCACAAGATCCACTGGCAGTTCGAGGGGCCCTTCGTCGACGCCAACCTGCACGAGCCCGAGGTGCGGGCCAAAATGACCGCTGCGAAGACCATCGACGGCGACATCTTTGAGAGCTACGTCGCTTATCTGCGCCAGACAAAGACCCACGTCGAACAGGTCTACCAGATTGAGAAGGCCGGTGGGTTCGTTGGCGCGGGCACGGCCGAATCGCGCGCGTTCACCGCCGAGCGGCTCGCCGCCGGCGCATCCATGCTGCGCGATATGATTCTCACCGCATGGGTTCGCAGCGCCGACCCGGTTGACGACCCCTATGCCGGGAAGTAGAGGGCGGACGGAAACTGGATGGAAGGCTTGAATGAACGCCGCGGGCCTTAGTCCGCCGCTTCCATCGCGGCCAGCGCCGGAATGCGGCGCAACACGAAGGTCAGCGTCAAGGTGATCAGCAGCACGGCGGGCACGGCGATCACCACCCAGGCCAGCAGCGCCCGTCCGGCCATGGAGCCCAGATCGGTCACCAGCCGCAGCGGCGAAGTGTGCAGCAGTTCGCCGGCTGAAACCGTGTGGTTCTCCGGCGAGGCTGTCAGCCATCCACCCAGCCGGACAAAGGGCACAATCAGCACCAGCTGCAGCGGCATCACAAGGTAGTTCGCGGCCTGAATCGCAGGCAGGTTGAGCTTGAGCGCCAGGGCCAGCGCGGCGCACAGCAGTGTAGGTATGCCGACGACGGGAATGCAGCCGATGGCGCAACCGAGGGCGAGCGTCAGCGCCAGCCGCTCGGGCGAGACGCCTTGCAGCAGCCACTGCGCCACACTGCTGCGCATCGCGTCGACAGACGGGACACGCGTGCCCGGTATTTTCCACTGGCCCATCGTCATCGGAAAGCTCATCTCATCCTCACAATATCGGTACGGAGGAAAGCGCGATATGGATTGGATGCAAAATTCACTGCTTTGTGACAGAGCTCGCCGCAAAATTCCCGCATTGGGAGATGTCTTCAGTAACGGGCAACGAGAAAGGCCAGTCAGGCCGCGCCATGCAGCAGTCCGCGCGTGCGCATTTCATTCAGCACCCGCTCCACCTTCCAGTCGAGTGCGCCGGCGCCATCGACGGTGAGATCGGCGTGCACGGCCGACGGACGCACCCAGGCCACGCTGGCCGGGCGCACGGTCCGGTCGTACTGCCGCCGCACCGACTCCGCGGTCCGTCCGCGCTCTTCCATGTCGCGCTTCAGGCGGCGTTCAAAGCACAGCTCGTCCGGCGTGTCAACGTAGATGCGCAGCTGATAGAGCGGCAGCAGTTCAGGGTAGTGCAGTGCGAACAGCCCCTCCACCAGGACGTACGGGCCAGGCCGCACCGTCTCGGTTCGCCCCGGGAGGCGGATATACGATGCGAAGTCGTAGAGCGGCCGCTCCACCGGCGTGCCCGCGGCCAGGGCGGCCACGTGCTGAATCAGGAGCGGGCCTTCGAGCAGTGCCGGGTCGTCGAAGTTCTGCCCGGCACGCTCATCGAGCGGCAGCTGAGACAGATCGCGATAGTAGTTGTCGAAGTGGAAGTGAACGCCGCCCAGCGTGCGCGCCAGCTCCGCGGCCAAGGTGGTTTTGCCCGACCCCGAGCAGCCGGCAATGGCCACGCACTTCGTACGGTTCTCGATTTGTCCGGCCCGGTCCTCGCCGCCAGCTCCGCTCATGCGGGCTCGCTCCCGGCCGATGTCCCCATATGCGCGGCCATGCGCGGCAGCAGCCGTCCAAAGAGCCGCGCCAGCCTGTGCTCCACCTGCCGGCCGGCTTCGAAGACCTCCTCGTGGCTGAGCTGGGTCGGGCTCAGCCCTGCGGCCAGGTTGGTCACGCACGAGATGCCTAGCACCTCCACGCCCATGTGCCGCGCCACGATCGTCTCCGGCACCGTCGACATGCCCACCAGCGTGGCGCCCAGCGAGCGGAATGCGCGAATCTCGGCCGGCGTCTCAAAGCTCGGCCCGCTCACCGCCAGATACACGCCCTCGGCCAGCTCGAAGCCTTCTTCGATTGCGACCGCTTGCGCAAGCGAGCGCAGAGTCTTGGCGTAAGCCTCGGTCATGTCGAAGAAGCGCAAACCCGCGCCCGGCGTTGCGGCAAAGCGCGCCTCGTTCGGCCCCACCAGCGGGTTGAAGCCCATCAGGTTGATGTGGTCGGCAAGAGCGACGAGCTGCCCGATGCGATAGCCCTCGGCAATGCCGCCGGCCGCGTTGGTCAGAATCACCGCGCGCAGTCCCAGCGCGCCCAGCACCCGCATCGGAAAGGTGACCTGTTGTGGCGTATAGCCCTCGTAGAAGTGAACGCGCCCCTGCATCACCATCACCGGCACGCCGCCAAGCAATCCCGCAACCAGCCGCCCGGAGTGGCCTTCGACCGTGGACTGCGGAAAGTTTGGAATCTCCGCGTAGGGAACGAAGATGGGGTTCACGACCGCATCGGCCACCGCGCCCAGGCCGGAGCCGAGCACGATGCCGATCCTGGGGCCGATGCCCGGCGCGAGCTTGCCGAGCCGGGCGCGAAGAAACTCTGCTGCTGCGGAGACTTGATCGAAGTAGGTCATGGCTGTAGGCGAATGCGTTTCTATGCATTCTACAGCGGCGAGCGCAGCGCGAACTCCCGGTTCACGGCTGATACTTGAACGACTTGTCAGGATACGGCGGATGCGGCGGCACCGGCCGCGGGTCGTCCTTGATCTCCTGCTTGAGCAGGTCGATGGCCGCCTGCAACTGTGCATCGTTTCCGGAGAAGCTCGCGTGCGGCAAATTGTCGACGGTGATGTCCGGATCGACGCCGTGGCCTTCAATCAGCCAGCGCCCATCGGCGCTGTAGACGCCGGTTTCCGCCGCCGTAGCCACGCCGTTGTCGGCCTGCGTGTTGCTCCCCGACAGCCATATCTCGCCTCCCCACGTACGCGTGCCGATCACCTTGCCCATCTCGAAATGCTTGAAGCCCTCGGTGAACGCCTCACCGTCCGACGCGGTCTCGTGATCGCAGAGCACCACGATGTGTCCGCGGAAGGCGTACTGCATGTTCCACTCCGGATTGCCCACGCGCGGCTGCCAATAGAACCACGCCTTGCGCAGCAGGTCGCCAAGCAGCCAGGGGTCAATGTTGCCGCCGTGGTTGTGGCGCACGTCGATGATCAGCCCCGCGCGGTCGAAGACAGGGTAGTAATCGCGCGCCCACTGATCCATGTCGTTCGGTCCCATCGCTCTCAGGTGCACGTAACCGATTTCGCTTTTGGCCGCCGCATCCACCTGGGTGCGGCGCGTGTACTCCCACTCCGCGTAGCGCATGGTTGTGTCGTCGTGCGCGCTGATCGGCATCACCAGCACGTCGCGCGCATCGCCCGTCGCGGGCTTCACGTGCAGCATCACCTGCTGCCCGGCCTTGCCGCGCAGCAGCGAGCGCTCGTCGCCCACCGAGAGCACGCTCTGCCCATCGATGCTCACAATGACCTCGCCGTCCTTGACCAGCGACTCAGGCTTGGCCAGCGGCGGAGCCTGGTTGGGCAGGTCGGGGTCGTGCGCATAGATGTGTTCCACCACGTAGCCACCGGCTTTTTCATCCCGCTTGAGGACCGCGCCTAGCGTGGCAATGTCGATTTCGTCGGCCGGCTTGCGCGCGTCGCCGCCTTCCACAAACGTGTGCAGTGCGGAGAGCTCGCTCACCATCTGGGCAATCACGTTGTTCAGCTCGTCGCGGTCGGCCACACGATCGACGAGAGGCAGATAGCGATCGCGCATCGCCGTCCAATCCACGCCATGCATCTTGCGGTCGTAGAAGTAGTCGCGCTCCAGCCGCCACGCATCCAGAAAGATGCCGCGATACTCGTCGCGTGGATTGGTCGTCAGCCGCCAGTGCGACAGATCGATGGCCGCCTTGCCCATCGCCTTGGGATCGCTCAGCGCGCCGGCCTTCACATCGGAGTCGAAGATATAAAAATCGTCGCCCTTGCTCACCAGCATTTTCTTGCGGTCGAGCGAGATCTCATACCCCTTCACATCGGAGAGCGTGGAGTCCACGTCGTCCCCTTTGTTGGCAATGTCCAGGCATTGCAGCGCCAGGTGCTCGCCGCGGTCGTCGCTCGCGTTCAGCCAGCACAGCCGCTTGTCGGTCGCCTCCAGGCTGTTGTAGTTGCCCGGCGGCGCCGGGACTTCATCCACACGCGCGGCCAGATCGGTGAAATCGATCTTCACTTCCGCCGGCTTCTTCTTATCCTTGTCTTCTTCCTTCTTGTCTTCCTTCTTTTCTGCAGGGGTCTTGTCGGCGTTGGCAGACTTTTTGCCCGCGGCTACGGCCTTGGCATCCTTCTCCTTGTCGTCCGCGGCTTTTTCTTCGTCCTTCTTCTCCTGCGCTTCAGGATGCAGCTCATCGACCGGCAGGAACGGCGAGCGCAGGCCAGCCGTCAGCGCCAGCTCATACACCTTTACCGAATGGTCGAAGTGCGGCTCCGGCTGGCGCGGCCCCCAGGGCGAGCCGACGGTCGTCTTCAAATTCCGGTCGGAGAGAAAGTAGAGCCACTTGCCGTCGCTGCTCCACACCGGGTTCACGCTGTTGTAGCGGTCGGAGGTGATGGTCTGCACGTCGCCGGACTCGATGTTGAGAATCTTGATCTGCGCGAACATGTTGTTGGCTGCTTCCGCATAGGCCAGCCAGCGGCTGTCGCCCGACCAGCTCAGGTCGCTGTAGTCGCCGGTCATCGACTGCGCGATGCGCTTGTCGGTCTTGCCTTTGATGTCGTATAGCCACAGCTGCTGGTCCTTGTCGCGATGGGCCAGCCAGCGGCCGTCGGGCGAGGGCACGCCCTCCCAGCGCAGCACGGTCGCATCCTGCGTCCACTGCTCCGGCGCCGCCTCACCATTCGCCGCGAACTTCCAGAACTCGGTCTCGCCGCTCGCGGTCGAGAGCGCCACAATGCTCTTGCCGTCGGGCAGAAAGCGCGCCTCGCGATAGCGCACCGCCGAGTCGCCGGCCACCTTCACAATGCGGCCGGTCTTGGCCGGCAGGGTGAACACCTCGCCGCGCGCAGTCAACACGGCGCTCGACCCGTCGGGCGCAATGTGCACGGCGGTCAGGTAATCGAGCGGCTTCTTCACCCAGTGCTCGCGCATCTGGTCGAAGTCAGACAGCAACGTCACGGGGATCAGCTCCTCGTGGCCTGTAGCCGGGTCGAGCAGCCACAAGTCCGATCCGCACGCATACACAATCCGACCGTTGTCGAGCGATGCCGACTGAACGTCGAAGACGCGCTGGTGGCTCTCCTGCTTCACGCCATGGCCATCCGCGTCCATCGAGTATACGTTCATCACGCCGTCGCGATCGGAGAGAAAGTAGACGCGGCCATTCGCAACCATCGGGTTGGTCGACGCGCCGTTGTAGTCAGCAGTCAGCGGCACGGCTTCGTTTTTTCCGTCGAACTTCCAGATTGTCTCCGCCCAGCCGCCCCTGTAGCGCTTGGTCTCGCTCCACTGCTTGAACCAGCGGGTAAAAAACAGCGTTTGGCCATCGCTCGAGTAGGCACCCTCCGCGGCCTCGGCCAGCGGCAGAATCTCGCGCCCGCCATGCTCGTCCACCAGCACCAGCTCGGACCCGGGCAGCGTGGCGTAGCGCTCGGTCGCGATCATCAGCCGCCCATCCGGCGCATAGCCCACAGGCTGCGATTCCCCATCCCAGGTGCGGCGCTCGGGCAGGCCGCCTTCCATGGGGATCGTATACACCTCGCTCGGCCCCTCGTAGTCAGCCTGGAAAGCGATGGTCTTCCCGTCCGGCGCAATGCGCGCCTTCTGCTCCGTGCCCGCGCCACTGGTCAACCGGTGGGCCTGGCCGCCATGCACATCGACCCGCCACAAGTCGCCCTCTGACGTGAACACGATCGAGTCCCCATGGAGCGCCGGGTCGGTGTAGTAGCCGCGATGCAGCGCAGGCGCGTCGGCAGCAAACACAGGCGATGCTACAAGCACGAATGGGGTGAGAGCGAAAACAAGAATCAGGCGGCGCAGGGCAAGATGAGCGGGCATTCGCAGGGGCTCCATTTGGATTGATCGAAGCAATGGCTATAGCTGTTCTCCAATTGCTGTACACCGAAAGCACGATGATAAGTGGCTTTTCCCTTAAGAAAAAGCCACCTTGCACCGAACTGAATAGAGCACATGAATTGGAGAACCGCTCTAAGGAGGGCAGAGGACTGGTGGGTCCGATCCGCCCAGGATGCGAGGGTGCTTCTTCGTCCGATGAGGAATGATACACCGCGCGCGGGCCCAAAACAGCGAACCCCCAACCGGAGTCAGGGGTTCAACTGGCGAACGTTGGCGCACTGATTAAGCGACGCGCTCGATGGTGACCGACTCCAGAACCACCGGCTTGTGCGGCTTGTCCTGCGCGCCGCGGGCAACGAGCGAGATCTTGGTCACAATGTCCTGGCCTTCCACCACTTCGCCAAAGATGGTGTGGTTGCCGGTGAGCCACGGCGTGGGCGCAACGGTAATGAAGAACTGGCAGCCGTTGGTGTTGGGGCCGGAGTTGGCCATGGCCAGCTTGCCCGCCTTGTCAAACTTGTGCTGCGACCCCTTGGTCTCATCTTGAAAGCGGTAGCCGGGGCCGCCCATGCCGGTGCCGGTCGGGTCGCCGCCCTGGATCATGAAGTCGGGAATGACGCGGTGGAAGATGGTTCCGTCGAACAGCTTGTCGGTCGACTTGGCGTGCGTGGTCGGGTGCGTCCACTCCTTGCCGCCCTCGGCCAGCTCGATAAAGTTCTTGATGGTGATGGGCGCGTCGGCCTCGAAGAGGCGAACGGTGATCTTGCCTTCGGTGGTGGAGAAGACTGCGTAAGTGCCTGCTGCTAGGGACATGTGCGACTCCTGATTCTCAGTGTGAATTTTTCTGATCTTTTTTCATAGTTCCCCGCGCCTGAACCTGCACGCAGGACAAAACTGATTGAGTTTATTGTTTGGGCGCGACTGCCGCTGCATCAGCCGGCGGCGCAGGCAGCGGCTTGCCCTCGCGCACGATCGTCACCTTGTTCAGCAGCACCGGGGTCAGCGGCTTGTCGTTGCCGTCGCGCGGCACGTGGGTAATGCTCTTGACCACCGCCACGCTGGCATCGTCGCACTGGCCAAACAGTGTGTAGTGCTGGTTGAGCGAGTCGTAGGCCGCCTCGGTGACAAAAAACTGGCTGCCGTTGGTGTTGGGCCCGGAGTTGGCCATGGCCAGGCGGCCCGGCTTGTCGAAGTTGAGGTTCGGATCGAACTCGTCGTCGAAGCTGTAGCCGGGGTCGCCCATGCCCGTGCCGGTTGGATCGCCGCCCTGGACCATGAACTCCGGAATCACGCGATGAAATGTGGTGCCGTCGTAGTAGGGCTTGTGGTGCTGTTTCTTTTTGGTCGTCGGGTCGGTCCAGTCGATCGTGCCCTCCGCCAGGCCGATAAAGTTGGCCACCGCCTTGGGCGCCTGCTGCTGATAGAACTGGCAGGTGATGCGGCCCATCGACGTGTCCATCACGACGGTCGGCCCGTTGGGATGGATCATGACCGCAGCCGTCGCCTGCGGCGCGTCAGGCAAATCGGCCGGTTTGTCGGCCGGTACCGGCGTGGTTTGCGCCGTGGCCACAGTCACAAACGCCGAAGTCAGAGCAGAAAAGAGCAGTGCATGCGTAAGTTTCATACCATCCACAAGGTTAAATCATGCGACGGGAAGACTGCCAGCAGGCCGTTCCGGCCATGTATCGTATCGTCATGAAGTTTTTCATCAGTCGATCCCCATTCCGGCGCATGACATGGGTCATGTGCGCGCTCTGTTGTCTTGGCTTCTCCGCCTTGCCGCTCGTAGCCCAGGCCGGCAAGGACCACCCCGGCGACAAGGCCGCCGCCGGCGACGCGCAGGCCGGCTCCGACAAAGCAAGCTCGGACAAATCCGGCGACAAGAGCGCCGCGGATAAGAACGCCCTGCCGCCCTTGCCCGCCGATGCGCACGTCGATCAATCCATCGAGCTCAACGGCAAGACGCTCCACTATACGGCATCCGTGAGCGCCATGCCGGTGCGCGACAGCGACGGCAAAACCGCCGGCCAGGTGGTCGTCACCGCGTACACCATCCCCGGCGACAACCGCCCCGTCACCTTCGCCTTCAACGGCGGACCGGGCGCATCCAGCGTTTATCTCAACTTCGGCGCCATCGGCCCCAAGCACCTGAACACGGGCAACGACGGCGACAGTCCGTCGGACCCGACGGTGCTGGTCGACAATCCCGGCACCTGGCTGGACTTCACCGACCTGGTCTTCGTGGATCCCATCGGCACCGGCTTCAGCCGCGCCAGCGTGCCTGAAGCCGAGGCCAAGAAGCTGTTCTACTCCACCACGCCCGACATCGAATATTTGTCGCGCGTCGTCTACGACTGGCTGGTCAAGAACGGCCGCCTGGGCTCAAAGAAATATCTCGTCGGCGAGAGCTACGGCGGCTACCGCGGCCCGCGCATTACGCATTTTCTCCAGTCGCAATTGGGTGTGGCATTGAACGGCGTGGTGCTGGTCTCGCCCTATCTCAACCCCACCATCGAGGACGGCGGCGACCTGTCTCCGGTGCCGTGGTTGATGACGCTGCCCCCCATCACCGCCGCACATCTGGAGCGCGCAAACAAGCTCACGCCTGAAGCCATGGCCGACGTCATCGCCTACACCCGCGGCGAGTACGCAACCACGCTGCTCAAGGGCCGCTCCGATCCCGACGCAGAGCAGAAGATGATCGCCAGGGTCACGGAGATGACCGGCCTCGACCCATCGTTCGTCAAGTACTCCGGCGGCCGCCTTGAAACCGGCGCCTACCTGCGCGAGGTGTGGCGCGAGCAGGGCAAGCTCGGCTCCATCTACGACTCGAACGTGACCTCCTTCGATCCGTTCCCCTTCTCGCCCGATCAGCGCGCCAACGATCCCATCCTGGCCAGCATGATCGCCCCGGTCACCACGGCGATGGTCGACTTTGTCACCCGCACCGTGGGCTGGAAGGTGGACGCGCGCTACAACGCGCTCTCCTATGAGGTCAACCGCCTGTGGGATCGCAACGCCGATCTGCGCCAGGGCGCGGTGCCCGACCTGCGCGAGGCCATCGCCGCCGACCCCAAGTTGCGTGTGCTCATCGTCCACGGCTGGAACGATCTCTCCTGCCCCTTCATGGGCTCCGTGCTCACTGTCGACCAGATTCCGGTGATGGGCGACCCCACCCGCGTCGCGGTGCATGAGTTTCCCGGGGGCCACATGTTCTATACCCGCGACTCCAGCCGCGCCGCCCTGCGCAAAGACGTGATGGAGATGTACGCCAAGCACTAACCACCTGCGGTGGGATTCGCCGCGGCGAACTCGCTTCCCGCTCGCAGAAGCTCATTTGCCATTCACACTGGGTGCCACGTCCTTGCTGTCATTCTGAGCGCAGCGGAGTCGAAAGCCTGCCCTGAGCGGAGTCGAAGGAAACCTACTTCTTGCAATCCCATCCCAAGGGTGGGATCGCAAGAACCCCTCGCGTCTTTCTAAATCAAATGCAGAAAGCGATTCGGTTGCAGCTGCGCATTGGGGAAGACGAGGTCGAGATTCCGCGCGCCCATCGATTTGGCCACAGCCTCGCCCAACACCTGGCGAAAATCCGTGGTGACGGCGAGATCGCGACCTTCATTCAGTTGTCCGTCCGCGAGTCCTGGCCAGCGGCCGTAGATCTTGCCGCCCTTCACCTGGCCGCCCAGCACAAACATCGCGTTGGCGTGGCCGTGATCGGTGCCGCCGGTGCCGTTCTCGCGCGCGGTGCGGCCAAACTCTGACATCGTCACCAGCGTCACATTCTCCGCGCCGTCGCCCATGTCGCGCCAGAACGCGGCAATGCTTGAAGAGAAGTCGCGCAGCCGGTCGGCAAGTTGCCCGTTCACGCTGCCCTGGTTCTGATGCGTGTCCCATCCGCCGATGTCGGTGAAGGCCGCCTCGACTCCCAGATTCGCCTTGAGCAGCTGCGCGATCTGCATCATGTTCTTGCCGAACTCAGTCGTTGGATACTCGATGCCCGCGGCTGGTTTATATTGCGCGGGGTTGGCGTCGCGCAGCATCTTCACGGCTTCAAATGTTTCCTCGCCGGTGGAGTGCAAGATCTGGTCGCCACTCTGGCTGTACATGGCTTCAAAGGCGTTGGCCGCCGGCGAGGGCGCGGGTCCGCGGCCGCCGACGGCAAAGCTGTTCACGCTTGCCAGCGCGATGGCGGGGACCTTGCCGGCCAATGTGCGCGGAACCTGAGAGCCGAACGCCAGCGCGCGGAAGGCCGTGTGCTGCTGGCGTCGGCGCAGGTCTTCTTCCTGTAGCGCGCGGTTCAGCCAGCCATCCTCGGTCGCCTTCACGCCGGGCGTGCCGGACTCCATGAAGTCCTGCGCATCAAAGTGCGATCGCGACATATCCGGCGAGCCGGCAGCATGCACAATGGCGAGATTGCCCTGGTCGTAGAGCGGTTTGAACGCAGCCAGCGCGGGATGCAGACCGAAGAAGCCGTCGAGGTCGATCACCTGGTTTTGCGGGATGGCGATGCCCGGCCGCATGGCGTAGTAGTTCTTCTCGCGATAGGGGACAACGACGTTGAGCCCATCGGCCGCGCCGCGCTGGAAGATGACAACCAGCCGCCGCCCCGGCACAGCGGCCTGGGCCAGCGCGGAGCGCACCAGGAAGCCGGGCAGCGCCGCAGTCCCGGCCACGGCAAGGGCTCCATCGCGCATAAAGAATCTCCGGTTCATTTGCATCGTACGCCTCCGCTTGCGAGTTATAACTGGCCCTCATCCACTTACAACTTAGTTAGAACCAGGTTATCTCCGTTGAAACTCCGGTGAACCGAGCAATAACCCGGCCAGTAACTGATCTTGTTTCTCCTGTGCCGCAGCGGCCTTGGCCGGATTGATTGGCTTGCCTGCGGCAGCCGGCATGGCGATCATGCTGCTTTGAATCTGCGCGCTCTGCTGCTGGAACTGGTCGAGGACGGCTATGCGGGTCTGCGCGCTTAGTCCGCCGGCGACGAGCAGAGACTCAAGCCGCTGCTCCTCGGCCTCTGGCGTTGGAATCGGCGCGGAAGTCATCGCCGCGCTCGGCGCAACAGGACGCATGCCCGAGCCGTCTTCGATCGTTGTTGCTCCCGCATCGGTCTGCGGATTCCACGCAACGGTAACTCCCGGCAGCCGGTTCGCAGCCAGCGACAGAGCGAAGTTCATGCGGTTCACCAGCGCTCCGGTGCTCACCCAGTCCGCGGCATCCCACTTGTAGCCGGTGGGTGGAACGGCGCCGTAGAGCGGCATGCCCATGTCGCGCAGCGCGTTGGCCAGCGGCTGCAGGTTGTCGGCGGTTGCGTGGCTCGCTCGCGCCGCGGAGACGACAAATTCCAGCGGCGTTTTCACCTTTGCGCGGTAAGTCGTGTTCGACCAGAACTCCGGCGAGCGGAAGAGGGTTTGAAGCACCGCAGTGATGTTGCCGCTGCTGGAAAGAAACGACGCGCTCATGCGATCCACCAGCGCCTGCGGCGGTTCGTCACTCACAAAGCGAATGGCCAGCTTGCGGCAGATGAACCGCGCCGTGGCCGGCCGCGTGGCGAGCATGTGCAGCACCTCGCGGCCTTCCAGTTCGCCGTGCTCCTTGATCTTTTTGCCCAGCACCTTTTTGGCGCCCGGCTCATGGCGGTTGTCATCGAATCTGAATCCGCCGCCGCGCTGCGGCTGATCGACGGTCCATCCGGTAAACACGCGCGCTACCTGGGTAACATCGGCCTGCGTGTAGCCGCCGTTCACGCCCAGGGTGTGCAGTTCCATCAGCTCCCGTGCATAGTTTTCGTTCAGGCCCTCGGGAGCTTTTTTCTTCGCGTCCGGCCTGCGCGCCGCGGCCATCTTCGCCTTGTCGGCCGCAATCGAGTCCGGCCCAATGCTGCTCGAGTTATCGAGATATAAAAGCATGGCCGGCGAGTGCGCCGTGGCCTCCAGCAGGTCTTCAAACTTGCCCAGCGCCAGCGGCCGAATCACGTCGCGCTCATAGCTCACTAGGTAGTAAGGCGTCTCCTCGTTCTTGTGCAGGTACACATTGAAGTGGTTGAGCCAGAAGTCGGTCATCGCTTCCTGCAATTGCGCGTTTGCGTAGATATCGCGTGTGAGCCGCTGCGCCATCAGTTCTTCGTTCACCACGCGGTTGGGGCTTTCAAGGGCCGCCACGAATTCCTTTTGCGCGGGATCAAGGCCCGCTGTGAGCGCCGCGCGCTGCGGCCCCTTGAGCGCTTTGCGAAAGGCGTCAAGATCAGGCTGGTCCATGGCCGCGAGGCGCGCCACGCGCTGCTGCGGAGGCAGAGCGAGGAGATGTTCAATTTGGCCTTCGGGGATCTGCGGCTCAGCGGCAGCCTGATCGGTGCGCGGATTAGCGTTGGCCATCGCATTCATCTGGCCGGGGTCTGTTGGCGATGCGTTGGATTGGCCACCCTCCGTGCCCATTGCGGCCGTATTCATCTTCATAGGCAGGCTTTCCTTATCCGGAGCCCGCGATGCCTGCTGCGACTTCTGCTTCTCCTTCTGTTGCTGGCGCACTTGGTACCGCGCGATCTCGTTGGTGTAGATGGCCTGCAGCGCGCCACCTTCCGGCATGGGCAGCTTGCCGGCCGCGGTCTGTCGGATGATTGCGCCGCTGGGCAAACGATAGAGCAAATCAGCCGTGTTGCCTTGCATGGCCGGGAATTCGGCCAGCCGGGCTTCAAGGTCCGTGTTGTCGATAGTCTCCGGTCGCAGTTGTTGGGCGAACCACTTGTCCAGGCCCGTTGCGCGCACGGCTTCCAGATCGCCGGGGCGCGGGCCGAAGGTGAAGCGGTTGAGCGCATGCAGAATGCGGTCGTCGCCATGGAGCTGGCCGGACAGATAGGCGGATCGCGCGGTTCCATGCCTGGCCGTCCGCAGCGCAGACTGGGCAAGCACCGGCGCCGGAGGCATTGCGAGCCCGATGGACAAGGCGGCTGCCAAGCCTGCTTTCAATCGTTCCATCGAGGGAGCCTCCTTTCCGCTGTTTTCCGGTCTTGTCGCTAACGAACCTCTGAAGAGGGATTTCGGTGAAGCAAACATTCCCCCAGGGGGTAAAGCCCGCGTTAAGTCTGTGGCATCTGCGGCACGGCTGAAGCCCTGCCCTTGCAAGACGGCGGCTCAATCACAGATTCCCTGCAGGCCGGACTGCACTCACTTGATTAGACGCAGAGTTCGCCTACCCGCTTGAACCCAGATTAGGCCGGGAAGTTGTTATCAAAAGATGAAACAGCTGCCCACGAGGCGCTTGATCAGCCCAAAAGTAAGGTCGTCATGCGGGTTTTACAATTACACCAATTGGCTATCGCTGCGCTATTCTTGGGGTCGAAGAAAATTCCGCCCGCTCCAATCACGCTTCCGCCACGAAGGGCCGAATTCCAGCCAACCGGCAAAACTGCAAAGGAGTTAATCCCGACATGAAATTTGTTTCCGGCGCCATCCTGCTTTCTGCTCTTGCCCTCACCGTTCCCGCTGTGCCGGCCGCGCCCGCCACGCACGCGCCGGAGATCCGCTACGAGCGGTACAAGCTGCCCAACGGATTGGAAGTGCTGCTGCACGAGGACCATAAGCTGCCCATCGTCTCGGTCGACATCTGGTACCACGTTGGCCCGGTGAAGGAGCGCGCCGGCCGCACCGGGTTTGC
>Ga0302267_10000836_pt1 | contig 40651 bp, 37 predicted proteins | sample III_Bog_E1_3_FD_194555 | JGI IMG/M metagenome (GOLD analysis project Ga0302267, IMG submission 194555) | Peat permafrost microbial communities from Stordalen Mire near Abisko, Sweden - III_Bog_E1_3 | ecosystem: Environmental > Terrestrial > Soil > Wetlands > Peat | place: Sweden: Abisko...
AGGGCCGCCCGCCGAAACTCTACTTCGTGCGTCCGCGGGAAGGACTTACGATGTTCGCGGACAGCGCGGAAGTATCCAACGTGCTCGTTGGGCCGCCGCTCGAAATTCGCCCGCAGACCATCCGCGAAGAAGCTACTGTCTACGCTGTCTTTGCGATCGAGTAATGGCTCGGGGGATCGACGCTTACAGCAGCCCCGACCGCCCGGCCAGCCGCTTCGAAAGTAGCCAGGAGAACAGCGAGACGCCGAGCGCCAGAGCTACCCATGCGGCTTGTTCGAGCGAATGGTCGAACGCTGCGGAGAGATGTGGTGCTGGGAACGAAAGGCCTCTGGCGGCAGGCAGGGCGTGGCGGACGAACTCGAATGCGCCTCCGCCGAAGACTACGACGGCCAGCAGGATGCCGGGGATGGCTCGCTTCCACGGGAATGGGATGGGCGGCGGGGCGGTTGCTTCCTCGCGAACGCGCTCCATTACCGAAGCCAGAAAGCCTGAAGTAGGGACGAGATGGTCTTCCGTCGCCAGAATATGATCGATGGCGGTTGGGTCGAGTTCGGGATGCACTTTGTCAGCCTGATTGATTTGCGTCCGGTTCATCTTCATGCCTCCTTTCCTGCGTTCAGAGCGCCGACTTCCATCGCCTCGTGCTGGGCTTCGAGGTGCGGGAATCGTTTTCGCAACAGCGCACGCGCGCGGGAGAGCCGGGCTTTTACGGTTCCCTCCGGCAGGTTCATTGTGCGCGCCGCCGCAGCTACATCCATCTCATGAAAATAGAACAGAACCACGGGTTCGCGATAGCGGTGGGGCAGCGCGAGGACGGCGCGGCGCACCGATTCGGCGTTGAGCTGAGCGGCCAGCGCGTTGTGCTGCGATGCCGCGCCGCTGGGCTCGGGAGCGGCTTCAAGCGGCAAATCTACGGCGGGAAAGCGCTTGAGATCGGAGCGGAAAACGTTGGCCGCGAGAGCAAAGAGCCAGGTGGAGAAGCTTGACTCCCGCCGCCACTGGGCCAAGCCGCGCCAGGCGCGAAGGAACGCCTCCTGAGCGAGTTCCTCGGCGCGCCCGCGGTCGCGGCAATAGCGCCAGGCCATGTTGATGAGTGGGCCCTGCCAGCGGCGAACGATGCCCTCAAACGCTTGAACATCGCCAGCCAATACACGGGCGATGTCCGCAAGGTCGGGGTCGGCCTGCGCGGTTTTTTCGGACGGGCTTGGGAAGCGTGCAGTCAATTCGTGTCTCTCTTTGGGGTAGGACACGCAGGCCCGCGACATGGTTGCATTTCCTTATGAAGCACTGGCGAAGCAAGAAAATGCAACCATGTTGCACACTTCCCTGTCCCACCGGTTGCATGGGAGAAATCCCCTGCAATCGGGCAAGAGGATTCCAGGAGGATTCTATGACGCATTTGGGAGTTTTGCTCTTTGGGAGCGAAGAAGTCTTCGGCAGCTTTGGTTTGTGGGCGTTTCTTACTATCAGCGCGGTTGCGTTGTTTGCGGTTTTTATTCCGCTGGTCACGTGGATGGAGAACCGGCGCAAGGAGCGCGACGCGTTTTACAAGTCGGAGACAATACGGCGTGTTGCGGAGGCTTCGGGAGATAGCGCGAAGGCGACCGTGGAACTGTTACGGGAGCAGCACAGAATGGGCCTCCAGAAGACTCGCGAGGGCATGAAGATCGCCGGAATTATCAACATCTGCGTGGGCATTGCTCTGCTGATTTTTCTGCGGGCCCTGATCGGTGCGGATCCGGTCTATCTTTGCGGACTGATTCCTGGATTTATCGGCGTGGGAATGCTGGTGTACGTTTATGTCCTGGCGGAGCCGCTGGTGTAGGGACGGTAAGGCTTGAATCGCGGGGCGGGCTGTAGCATCTTGTAAGGTAGTTGTTCAAACAGCTATCGTCCCGGCGCGGTGCTTCACGCCTGGACGCAAGGAGGAAGCCCATGACCGCCAATTCGCACCGCCAGCCCGCAATCTTTCTTCCGCACGGCGGCGGACCCTGCTTCTTTATGGATTGGACGTGGGGTCCGGCCGACACCTGGCATGCGACGCAGCGCTTTTTGGAGGGGGTAGCGGCCACGCTGCCCGAGCAGCCCAAGGCATTGCTGGTGGTAAGCGGCCATTGGGAAGAGCCGGTGTTTACCGCGAGCGCGGCGGCGAAACCGCAATTGATTTTCGACTACTCTGGCTTTCCCGAGCACACTTACCGGCTAACATGGCCCGCACCAGGCGACCCGGAACTGGCCGTGCGGGTGATGAGCCTGCTGAAGGAGGCGGGCCTTCCCGCCGAGATCAGCCCAACTCGCGGGTTCGACCACGGCGTGTTTGTGCCGCTGAAGGTGGCGTTTCCCGAGGCGCGGATTCCTGTGGTGACGCTGTCGCTGGCCGGCTCGCTCGATCCGGCGCTGCATCTGGCGGCCGGGAGTGCTCTGGCTCCACTGAGGGACGAGGGTGTTTTGATTGTGGGCAGCGGGATGAGCTTTCATAACCTGCGGGGGTACTTCAAGCCGGAGACCGCGGAGCGCGCGCGGGCTTTCGATGAGTGGCTGACGCGCGCTGTGGAGTCGCCGACGGCGGAGCGCGATGCGTATTTGGCGGCGTGGCGCAAGGCTCCGTTTGCCGCCTACGCACATCCGCGCGAAGAGCACTTGATGCCGCTGCTGGTTGCCGCGGGCGCAGGCGGGGATGCGGCCGGCACGCGAATTTTCCGGGATGAGCCGATGGGCGCGGCTATCAGCGCATATCGCTTCGGCTAATGCGTGATTCCCGATAAACGGCGCGGTTGAGCTTTGTGGTATCCCACCCATCGCAAAAGCGCGATGGATGGGGCACGGGATATTTGTGGGGCGATTCGAGTGCGGCTCATTCCAGCCGTAATTCGCTTTCACGAGACGCGACGCTTGAGACGAAAGGCCGAAGGCAGCACCACCCAGAAAGAGCCGCGCCACCTGGCTGAGCGGAGATTTAGTGTTGTGCGCGGGCATGGTTCAGGTGTATCAGAGTCCCTTGGATTGATACCACGGCCTTCGGCGGCCAATACGCAGGCCGGAGTGGATGAGAACGGCGATTAGGCTGAGGGTCATCGACAGGTCGAGCCGGGCCTCGTGCAGGAAGCTCGACCAGCCGTAACGAGGCAATTTGGCGAGGGCGAAAGGGCCAAGCGGCGCCCCAAGCAGAATGGGGATCTTGGTGGACACCAGTGCGACGACCATGATTACGAGAAGGAGAAGCGCCGCATCGCCAGCAAAGAAATTCAGAACGACCGAAATGCCGGCAATAATTTCGACACCGCCAACGAGGGGCGCAAGCACCTCAGGAATTGGGAATCCGATGGCGGCGAATCGACCTGTGCCGAACTCGTCCGGCCGCCTGAATTTTAGGATGCCCTCGGTGAGGAATACCAAGCCTATAGCCATACGAATGAGGATCATGGGCAGATCGCGGCGCATGGCTGCCTCCCGGCACGGGGATTCTGGAACGGCCGGTCCTTTGCTACCCAAAAAGACGGCGCAACCAGATATGGAGAAAGCATACTCCTAGGCAGGGGGCAGGAGGCAGGGACTCGGGACTAAGGAACCAAGGGACTAAGGAACTGGGGACTGGGGACCAGGGACTGCCGGCCAGATTGAGGCTGGCGCTGGGTTGCGCTGGGATGTGCCTGCATGGCATGACGGCGCTGGCGACTGGGGCGATAACGCTGGAGTAGCTTCGCCGCTGTCGATGCAGGCGTTGACGCGGTGCCTGGTTTTATCCACCATGCGGCACAGCAGAGCTATGGATACGGCTCTACGACGCCGTCAATCTTGATCGACGGCAAACCGGTGGTCGCCGAGATGTACGGCACTTCGTTTGCCATCACCGCATCCGGAAACTCCCAATCCGTTGCGAGCACGCCCACGCCGGAGACCGAACCGACGCTTGAAAAACCGCCGGGTGAGACGGGAGCCGCAATTTTCTGGCTTTCCGACGAGTTGATTACGAGCTGCCCGATTGATCCCTCTTCGATGTCAATCAACACAGGAACCGGCTGAAATGGGCCGGCATCCTGCAGCGAAAAGCCATCGATCTCGAGGTAATCGATTGCCATGCCGACTTCAAGGATCAGGCCTGCGACCTCGATATCGGAATTTCGCATGATGACGAAGTTTTGAAGAATCAGGCTCGACCCGGTGAATGGAACGGGTGCAAACGTCGAAGGCGGTCGAAGGATGGCAGGGACATGGTTTGTCTCGCTGGGAATCCAATCGTTGGCGTTTGCTGGAACAAAGGTGACGTTCGTAAGCACGATGTTCCCAAAGCATTCCGCGACTCCGAGTAGAACAGGTGCGGTAAAGTTGCAACCCGAGACGGTTAATCCCGTGACTGCGTTCGGAGGGCTGACGCCAAATATCCCGATGAAGAAGACCGCGTCCGTAAAGATGCCGGTACAATTGCTGACTTTGACCGTGTCGATCGTGTAAGGGGAAGTACCACTGGTGGTATAGAGCCGCATCATCGAAAAACTGTTGAAGGTGCAATTGGTAACTGTGACGCGGGAAATGTTGCCGTAATATCCCTCCGGGCAATTCAGTGCGATGGAGTCGTCCTGGACCGCGAAGCTGCAGTTGGAAATCGTAATGTCGTTGTCCGGCCCGTCGAAGTGGATCCCATCGCTGTTGGCGCCCACGCCCTGAAACACGCACCCGGATACCGAAACATTGCCGACATTACAGAATCGGATGTGGTAGGTGGGGGTATTCACAACAACCAGGTTTGCGATGGCGATGTTGTTTAGATTGATCAGGTTGATGCCGAAGAACCAGGCAACACTGTTTCCCCTTTTATTTCCGGTTGTCGAGTCTCCGTCAAAACCGGTTCCCGCGTTGCCGTTGAGCGTAAAGTTGCTTAGTGTGACGTTCATTCCTCGCACCGCAGGCACCGGCGGGCCCGGGTCATTCGACATGACTTGGCTCGATCCGTTGTGGATGCCGTCGTTGTTGGTGCCTGTCTTTACGAAGAATCCGGTGCCGCAACCCAATCCCGCGATTCCCCAATAGCCGCCTGCCGGAAGAAAGAGTCCGGAGATCAGTGCGCTTCCGTCTATTATCAGCGTGATCGGGTTGGTTGCCGATGCGCCCGCCATCGCCGCATTGATGCGCGGTCCATCGTCTGTGGCAGGTCCGCCGGTGTACTTATTGAGCCCGAGCAGCAGGTCGCAATCGAGCGCACAGCCAATCTTGGATGCCCAGATGTAGGTCATTCCCGGGACCGGCGCCGGTGGCGCGGCTGGGCCGAGGCAGGGTAGAGAAGCCTCCACCTCGAAACTGGCGCAGCCGATAAGTGAGGAGCCGAGGGCCGAACCAGCCGCGAACGCCGCCGCCTTCCGCATAAAGCGGCGCCTGTCCATCAGGCCGACGCATCCATGCGTCTTTGTTGACATAGTGCTTTTCACTTTGGCGGGTTCCCCACCTCTCAATCTACTTCAAAGATTTGGGTGCTCCGGCTCTCGATTTTGATAGCTGCGATCATCCCGCTGACGCTGGTTATCTGTTGTCGAGGAGGGATTCGATGGCCGGGGCCAGGGACTTTGGGTCGGTGGAGGGGCTATGGCGGGAAATTACCGCGCCCTGGCGATTGATCAGAAATTTGGTGAAGTTCCAGCGGATGTTACCTGCGCCGAAGACGCCGAGGATGCCGGGCTTCTTCTCTGTGAGAAAGCGGAAGAGGGGGTGGGCGCCTGGGCCATTCACTTCGATTTTGGCGAACATGGGGAAGGTTACGCCGTAATTCTTCTGGCAGAACGCACCGATTTCCTCCTCCGTGCCGGCCTCCTGCGCGCCAAATTGGTTGCATGGGAACCCCAGCACTTGAAAGCCGCGACCTTTGTAGGCGCGATAGAGCATTTCGAGGCCGGTGTACTGCGGGGTGAACCCGCATTTGCTGGCGGTATTGACGATGAGCAGCACGCGGCCGCGAAACTCGTCGAGGCTGATGGACGGGGCGGTTGACCCAGGCGTTGTGGGCGGGGCGTTGAGCAGCGGGGCCGAGAACTGGTAGACAGTATCGTCAAACACCTCTAAAAACCTCCAAGGAAAGCGGGTGTCAAGTGCGAGCGGGCTGCGTCTAAGAGGGATGCGGCAAGGCGAGGCAGAGATGCAAAGCAGTCGCAACCCGGCTGCGTCCGGTAGACTGTGGGTTGGGGATCCAGTCCGAGTCCGCGGCGGTCGAGCGGGGCGGGAAATTCTGGGAAAGACACGGTTTCCGATCCGAATAGCTGTCCGGCGGTTTGGGTGGGGTGACCACAGTCCAATATAATGAGTCTTTCCGCGAGGCAGGATCAGATTTTTTCAGCAGTGAGGGTGTCATTATTCTTCCCGTGAAGCCGAACCTGAAGGCGAACTATGGACCGCACCAGTATTTTTGCTCGTCGCAGGGCCACAGCCCGGTGAAGACAACGCAAAGTTGCATCTCCTATTTTCGGCCCGGCGCGAACCGCCTGCCGGGCGTAATTCACCTGGCAGGCACACTGTTGCTGCTGGCGATGGCGCTGGTGGCACCTCCTGGACGGGCTCAGCAGGGTCAGACGATCGAAAACATTCGGGTAATCGGCAACCGTCGAATACCCAAAGAGACGGTGCTGGCGCGGCTTTTTACTCACCAGGGCGACACCTACGACCCCATCTCGATCGAGCGGGATTTCAATTCGCTTTGGAATACGGGATACTTCGAGGATTTGCGGATTGAGCGCGAAGATACGGAGAAGGGCATTATCCTGAACGTGTTTGTTCATGAGCGGCCAACGATCCGGGAGATCAACTACAAGGGACTGAACGTGGTGTCTCAGTCGGACGTGCTGGACCGGTTCAAGAAGGAAAAGGTAGGCCTGTCGGTTGAGAGCCAGTACGATCCGACCAGGATCAAGAAGGCCGAGACGGTGCTGAACGAAATTCTGTCGGAGCACGGGCATCAGTTTGCCACCATCAAGACCGAAGTGAAGACGATACCTCCGGCATCGGTGCAGGTGAACTTCAACATCAAGGAAGGCCCGACGGTGAAGGTGGGGCAGATCAAATTCACCGGCAACACTCACATCGACAGCCTGACTTTGCGGCGATCGATGAAGAACCTGAAGCCGATCGGAATACCGTATTCGCTGATCTTCGAAGATCTGATATCGCAGACCTTCGATGCGTCGAAGCTGGAGGAGGATACGGAGCGCGTGCGCCATGCCTACCTGGACAAGGGCTACTACAATGCCGCGGTGGAAGAGCCCAAGACGCAGATTCGCGACGAAGGCGGTTTGAATCTTTTCACTTTCCGGCCGAACAAGGGAAAGCGGATCGACATTTTGATGCCCATTGAGGAGGGCGCGCGGTACCGGTTGGGCAGCATCACTTTCACAGGGAACAAGGCTGTGAAGGACACGAGGGCTTTGCGCTCGACGTTCGCTATCAAGGACGGGGACTGGTTCAACGCCACCGCCATGCAGAAGGGTTTGGAGAACCTGAAGAAGGCCTACGGCCAATTGGGATATACCAACTTCGGCGCCATTCCCAAGCCGGTTTACGACGAAGCGAAGAAGATGGTTTCGCTGGCCATCGATATCGACGAGGGCAAGCAGTTTTACGTATCGCGGATTGAGTTTTCAGGCAACACGATTACGCGCGACAAGGTTATACGGCGCGAGTTGATGTTGGACGAAGGCTCGATTTACAACTCGCAACTGTGGGAGTACAGCCTGCTTCGGCTGAACCAGTTGCAGTATTTTGAACCGCTCAAGGTTGACGAGGACACTGAGGTCCAGCGCGATGAAACCGCCGGAACCGTGGACCTGCTGCTGAAGGTGAAAGAGAAGGGCAAGAACTCGATTGGGTTGAATGGCGGCGTGAGCGGCTTGTCGGGCGCCTTTCTGGGTTTGAACTACCAGACCAACAACTTTCTGGGGCTGGGCGAAACATTGAGCGTGCAGGCCAACCTGGGCAACGTGCAGCGCAACTTTGTGTTTGGATTTTCGCAACCCTATGTGCGCAATCGGCCGCTGAACCTGGGCTTCCAGCTTTTCAACACCAAGCAGGACTACAACGCGGCGAAGAACTACCAGACGACGACCGGGGCATCGGTGAACCTGAGCGGCGCGCAGCAGTCGCTGACGCAGAATTACAACCAGGCCTCGACGGGAACGAATTTTTCGATAAGCTATCCGCTGCGGCGGCATACATTCCAGCGCGTGGGCTTGACCTATTCGCTGGACAAGTCGACGATTACCGCCTTCAGCACGGCATCGCAGACTTTCTTCCAGACGATCAGTTTCCGATCGGGCATTCAGGGATCGAACGCGCTGGCGGGCATTGTGAAAAGTTCGGCCTCGTTCAGCTATATCTATAACACCGTGAACAACCCCTTGCGGCCGCGGCAAGGCAAGGAATACACGGCTGCGTTTCAGTTCGCCGGCATCGGGGGCAACGTCCGGTTTATTTCGCCGGCGGTGGCCTTCAAGGAATTCTTGCCGATTCACTATCTGATTCCTTCGCCGAGCGGGCGGAATGTGCTGGCCATTCGCGCGCAGTTGAGCTATGTGCAGGGATTTGGCGGCGACGTAGCTCCGCCGAACAACCGCTTTTTCTCTGGCGGCGAGAATGAATTGAGGGGTTTCGACATCCGCGGAGCAACGCCATACGGATACGTGCCAAACCGGGTGAACGTGCAACTGACGAATCCGGACGGAACGTGCGTTCCGCGCGACCCAACCAATCCCGAGGACAACCAGTGCATCCAGGTACCGCTGCCCACGTACGGCGTGGCGTCGATTGGCGGTGACACGCAGTTCATTTCCAATATCGAGTACCGCATTCCCATTTCCGGTCCCGTGATGATCGATTTCTTCGATGACTTCGGCATTGATACGGCGCTCAACAAGGGGCAGTTGAAACAGAGCCCGGAGGGGTTTGCTTCGCTGACCGCGCCGCTTTACGGCTGCCCGGTTTACAACAACGGCTCGTGCCAGGGCGGGATTCCAGGCAACCAGGTAGGCTTCCAGCCGAATATCCGGCCGATTTCGGGAACCAACTTTGTTCCGCGCATGTCCACCGGCGCGGAGATTTCCGTCATCATGCCGATCATCAACGCGCCTTTCCGCTTGTATTATGCGTATAACCCGCTGCGGCTGTATGAGAGGCCCTACTGCAACGACGTCGCGCTGGGGCAAAACAGGCAGAGTTGCACTGCGGAGCTGATCACACGCGATCTGCTTCCGCCGGGCGGCGCGGGCGACTACACCTACCAGGAAATCGAGGCAGGTTACGGCGCGCAGTATCTGCTCCGGGAGCCGCGCAAGACATTTCGCCTGACGGTGTCCACCACATTTTAAGCATGGTTCGGGTCCGCGCCGCGCGCGGCGAACCGATAGGGATTTCGAAGGAGTTTTCGACTGTAATGAATCGCAAATTTGCACTCTCGATCACACTGGCTTCGGGCTTTGCCCTGAGCGCCACCGCCCAAACGCCGCCCGCGGCTCCTGCGCCGTCCGCTGCGACGAACATTGCCGTGATTCTGTTTCAGACGGCAGTAACCCAAACCAACGAGTTTCAGCGCGACTTTACCGACCTGCAGACGAAATTCGATCCCCAGCGCCAACAGCTCAAGAGTCTCAGCGATGAGATCGAGACCCTGGAGAAGCAGCTTCAGACGCAGGGCGACAAGCTGAGCGATACCGAGCGGGCGACGCGCGCCAGAACAATCGACGAGAAGAAGAAGCAGGCGCAGCGCATGCAGGAAGACGCGCAGACCGACTACCAGCAGCAGATACAGGAATTGTTTGCCACGGTGGCCGGCAAGGTCGGCGATGTGATGGTGGCTTACGCGAAGCAACAGGGATACACGATGGTGCTGGATGAGACGGAGAAAGAGCAGCAGGCTCCGCTCGTGCTTTACGCGGTGCCCAGCATTGAGATTACGAAGGCGGTGATCGACGCCTACAACACGAAATCGGGCATCCCTGCGCCGCCACAGCAGCCTTCCGCAGCCGGACCGCGGCCAGCCGCCCCGACCGCGAAGCCGCCTGCCGCGCCCGCGCATTGATGGCGCTCGACGCGCCGGATGGCAAGCAAGTATATAGGGACGATGAAAACGGCGGCGAGGGTCTGGCATAAGTGGGCCCTTTCCGCTGAATTTGTGGATGGAAAAGTGGCGCGCGGCAACGATTTGCGGCGCGATTCACGTTTGCCGGTATCCTTCCTTGATTTTGACCGTAGTCCACTGTACGCTAAAGCCACACAGAACACTCCGATCCGCTTCCCACTTCCCTGGAGGAGTATTATGAATCGCTTGGCGTTCGTTTCGACCGCCGCGCTTGCGGCGGCACTCACTGTCCTTTTTGCATTCAACCCAGCCTCAGCTCACGCAACCAGCTTCGGCTTCGCCGGAGGGATCGTCGACTACACCGTCCTGACCTCCGGCACATACGATGTCGTCGCCGCGGGCGCCCAGGGCGGATCCGATCACTACTCCCCCGGTGGCATGGGTGCAATCCTCGGCGGGGACATCTTTCTCACCTCCGGCACCGTGCTCAAGATCGCCGTCGGTGGCCAGGGAGGGACCGGCAGCTGCTGCAATATCAGCCCGGTCGACGCGGGCGGCGGTGGCGGAAGCTTCGTCGTCTACTCCAACAACACGCCCCTGCTGATCGCCGGTGGTGGCGGCGGTGCAGACTACTACCCCAACCAGAGCGGCCAGCCCGGCCTCACCGGAACCTCCGGCGGCAACGGCCAGACTCAGAACGGCTGCGGGGGCGGCTCCGTGACCGCCGCAGGAGGAACCAACGGCAACGGCGGCGCGGGAGGTGCATATTGTAACGACAACGCTTCTCCCTCGACTGGCGGAGGAAGCGGGGCCGGGTTCTACAGCAACGGCGGCAAAGGGGGAGACAACTGGCCCCAATTCTGCAGCGCGGCCGGCGGCGGCAATGACTGGGCCAATGGCCTGGGCGGCGGCGGTGGAAGCGGCTGCTTCAACGGTGGCGGCGGCGGTGGCTACGGTGGCGGAGGCGGCAGCAGCGCCGAGGGCGGTGGTGGTGGCGGCGGCGGATACAGCGGCGGAGGCGGCGGAGCGGGCGGTGGGAGCGACAGCGCCGGCGGCGGCGGCGGCTCGTTTTCCGTTTCAGGCTTGATCCTGAACCTGTCCGAATCCGGAGCCAACTCCGGCAACGGCTACGTCGACATCGACTTCATAAGCGCCGCAACGCCTGAACCTTCCAGCTTCTTCCTCCTCGGGACGGGCCTACTCAGCTTGGCGGGCATCGTCCGCCGGCGCCGCCAATACCGGCAAACTCACAGGCTTCCGCAATCGCTCTCCTGAGGCTGCGTGGGGCTTGACGCGGCGCAGCGAGCATCATAGCGCATCTGGCGGGCGGAGCAGGTCTGGCTATTCCTGAATGAATGGAACCCCAGGTCCGAAATTTCGGACCTGGGATCTGGAACCATCCACGCAATCAAAAGTATCTCCGGGTTGCCTGCCGGTTTTCTACCTCTCGCCTGACCCTCACACCTTTTTCGGGCATTCGATACAATCGTCGGGTTTGACGCTCCCACCCAGCCCTCCTATAATCCACTAAGTTCCTGCTGACGTCGCCGTCCGCGTCCTTTCTTGTCTGTGCCCCGCCTGACGCGGAGTTTCTCAAAGAGAGAGCGAGAGGTTTCTCAGGGGGCACCGGCTTGGCTTCGCGCTGAAACGTGGACAGCCGCACAGGAATTCCGAAGGAGTTTCAAATTCAAATGAAGCGTTCGCTAGCACTTGTTTTCACGCTGGCCTCAGGCATTGCCCTGAGCGCCGCCGCACAAACAGCACCCGCGCCTGTAGCCGCGGCCGCCGCTCCGGCTGGTCCCGCCAAGGTTGCCGTCATTTCTTTCCAGGGGGCGGTACAGTCGACCAACGAATTTCAGCGCAACTTTGCCGATCTGCAGAAGAAATACGAACCGAAGCGCACCCAGTTGAAGACCATGGCCGAGGAGATCGATACTCTGCAAAAGCAACTGCAGGCGCAGGGCGACAAGCTCAGCGATGCCGAGCGCGCCAGCAAAGCCAAGATCATCGACGACAAGAAGAAATCGGCGCAGCGCTTTGCCGAGGATGCGCAGAACGATCTCCAGGGAGAGATACAGGAGATATTCCAGGGAGTGGCGTCGAAGTTCTTTGACGTGCTGGAGACCTACGCGCAACAGCAGGGCTACACGCTGGTGCTGGACGGCACCCAGAGCCAGCAGCAGGCCCCTGTCGTGCTGTACGCGACCAACGCCGCGGATATCAGCAAGGCGGTTGTCGATGCGTACAACGTGAAGTCTGGCGTACCAGCGCCGCCGCCACCACCGCCTGGAGCGCAGACAGCCCCCAAGGTGGCTCCCAGGACGCCTGCCGCACCCGCGACACACTAAGACGGAACCGCAGCGAAAGGCCTCGGGTTACGGGGCCTTTGTGCTGCAAGGAGATTTCTATTCGCATGAATCGTTGGCTTGGATTGGCTATTCCGCTGGCTATGGGGATTGCAATGAGTTCGGCGGCACAGGATTCGAAGGTTCCCGCTGCGCCGTTCGCAAAATCGGCTCAAGGTGGTGGGACCAGGATTGCCGTGGTTGCCTTTCAGACGGGTGTGGCCCGAACCAACGAGGGCCAGCGCAGCTACAAGGATCTGGAAGCCAAGTATGGGCCCAGGGAAGCCCAGGGCAAGGCTCTCGATGAAGAAGTTAAGAGCCTTACCAGGCAGTTGCAGGCCGAGGGCAGCAAGCTGAGCGACGCGGAGCGTGCCAGCCGCGCGAAGGCGATCGAAGCGAAGAAGAAACAAGTCGAACGCTTCCTGGCGGATTTGAAGGCCGACGGCAATCGGGATGTGCAGGCGATGTATAACGGCTTGGCCTCGAAGTTCTACGACGTCCTTTCAACGTACGCAAAGGAGCAGGGGTACGACGTGGTCCTGGACAGTTCACTGGACCACACGCCGATTCTGTATATCGATCCTTCCGTTGACATTACCAAGGCGGTGATTGAGGCCTACAACGTGAAGTCGGGCGTTGCGGCTCCCGCGGCTCAACCGGCAACCGCACCCAAGGCTCCTACAGCACGGTAGACTCACCCACCCTTTCGCAGGAAAAAAGACGAAAGAATGAGGCACCATGCGCTGGCTTGGCCGGGGATTAAATGGGTTGCATTGTGGCCAAAAGAAATTCTCCCGCTTTGCCGCGCGTTGTGGAAAAAAATGTGGATTACTTTCGGCTATGTCACGCGGAAAGTCCACTTTATTCACTTGCCAAGTCTTATTCAATTCTGATAGACGGCATAAGTCCTTATTTATCAATGCAGCTCTACTATTGGACAGCTCCTGAAACGCACCTTCGGCGACTTGACCGGCAGAGGCGGTTTTCATGACTTTCCCACAGTTCCCTATGAACATCCGATTACACGAGAGTGATCCAAGTCACAGGAATTGCTAGTTTTGCTGGTCTTCGCCGACCCTGAGAACAGCCAGGAAAGCCTCTTGTGGAATATCGACCTTGCCGATGCGTTTCATGCGCTTCTTGCCCTCTTTTTGTTTCTCCAATAATTTGCGTTTGCGCGAGATATCGCCGCCGTAGCACTTGGCCAGGACGTTTTTTCTGAGCGCGGCGACGGTCTCGCGGGCGATGACCTTGGCGCCGATGGCCGCCTGGATGGCTACCTCGAATTGCTGGCGGGGAATCAGCTCACGCATTTTGGAGACGAGCGCCCTGCCGCGGTCGTAGGCAAAGTCGCGGTGCACGATGATGGAAAGCGCATCCACGGGCTCGCCCGCGATGAGGATATCCATCTTGACCATGGGGGAGACCCACTCACCGGCGAGCTGATAGTCGAGTGAGGCATATCCGCGCGAGATTGATTTGAGGCGGTCGTAGAAGTCGAGCACAATCTCGTTCAGCGGCAATTCGTAAGTGAGCATGACGCGGGTTGGCGTGACATATTCGAAGTTCAACTGGCGGCCGCGCTTCTCCTCCACGAGCTTAAGAATTCCGCCGACGTACTCCTCGTTGGTAAGTATCTTGGCGGTGATGACGGGTTCGCGGATTTGATCGATGCTGGTGGTCTCTGGCCAGCGCGATGGGTTATCCACTTCGATCACGCCGCCGCCGGTCAGCGTAATGTGATAGCGCACGCCGGGCGCAGTCGTGATGAGATCTAGCGAGTACTCGCGCTCCAGGCGCTCCTGAATGATCTCCATGTGCAGCAGGCCGAGAAAGCCGCAGCGGAAACCGAATCCAAGCGCCACCGAACTTTCCGGCTCAAAGAAGAACGAGGAGTCGTTGAGGCGCAGCTTTTCGAGGGCGTCGCGAAGCAGTGTGTGCTCGTGCGAGTCCACCGTGTAGAGGCCGGCGAAGACCATCGGCTTGATGTCTTCAAAGCCCGGCAACTGAGTTGAGGCGGGGCGCGCATCTTCGGTGACGGTGTCGCCGATTTTGGTGTCGCCGACGTTTTTGATGGTGGCGGCGAAAAAGCCAACCTCTCCGGCGGATAGCTGACCAATCTCGAGCGGCTTGGGCATCAGGACGCCCATGGACTCGACCTCGAAGGATTTGCCATTCGACATGAGGCGGATGCGCTGGCCCTTGCGCATGGTGCCCTGCATGACGCGCACCAGCACGATAACGCCGCGGTAGGCATCGAACCACGAGTCGAAGATGAGGGCCTGTAGTGGGGCATCGGGGTCGCCGGTTGGCGGCGGGAGCCGGTGGACGATGGCTTCAAGAATCTCGGCTACGCCCTGACCGGTCTTGGCGCTGCAAGCAATGGCGTCGGTGGCGTCGAGGCCAACGGCCTTCTCGATGGCTTCCTGCGTTCTGAGAATGTCCGCCGAGGGAAGGTCGATCTTGTTGATGACGGGAATAATCTCAAGGCCGTGATTGATGGCGAGATAGGCGTTGGCCAGGGTCTGCGCCTCTACGCCCTGGCTGGCGTCGACCACCAGCAATGCGCCCTCGCACGATGCCAGCGAACGCGAAACTTCGTAGCTGAAGTCCACATGGCCGGGGGTATCGATGAGGTTGAGCTGGTAGGTGTTGCCGTCGTGCGCCTTGTACATCATGCGCACGGCATGAGCCTTGATGGTGATGCCGCGTTCGCGCTCGAGGTCCATGTCGTCGAGGATCTGGGCCTGCATTTCGCGGCCTGTCACCGAGCCGGTGAGTTCGAGCAGACGGTCGCTCAACGTCGACTTGCCGTGGTCGATGTGGGCGATGATCGCAAAATTTCTTAGGAAGCGAGCGTCCATGCGTGGGTGGCGATAGGGTGCAGAGTTGGCGCCGAGCGCGCGCTGCCTCCATGGCATAGCTTATCATCGGCATAGCGCCTGCGGTGGCTGGGCCGTTCAATCGCACATGGGAAAGAATCGGAATTGGTATGGATTTGCCGGATCGACGCTGTTGGCGCTTTTGCTGGCAGGTTGCGATCCTTTGCAGACCGAAGACCCCGGGCAGAACTCGAAGCCGCAAGCCACAGCGCCGGCGCTTCAGGCGTCCGCGCCGCAAGCCGCGCAGCCCGCGGCCCCCAAGCCTGCGGGGCCCGCACCGCTGACCACGCAGCAGCAGCGAGTGCGGGTGCTGATTGAGCAGGTGGAACGAGCCTACATCCAGGGTGAGCAGGACTATCGCAAGGGCAACCTGGCCGGCGCCAAGGTGGACTTCGACAATGCGGTGGACTTGATGCTGCTGAGTGGCCTGGACATCAAGAGCGATGAGAAGCTGCAGGACGAGTTCAACCGCATTGTGGATGGCGTGAATGCGATGGAGATGGAGGCGCTGAAACAAGGCAATGGATTTGTGTCCAAGGAAGAGCCCACGCCCGCCGATGTGGCCAGCGATGTGACATTCGAATCCGATCCCAACATCGTGGCCAAGGCCAAGGAGGAACTGGCCACCACCAAGTCCGATCTCCCGCTGATGGTCAACGACTATGTGGCCACGTACATCAAGTTCTTCGCCAATACACAGAAGGGCCACAACACGCTGCTCCACTCCTTCCAGCGCGCCGGCCGCTACCGCGCCATGATCCAGCGCGTCATGGCGGAAGAAGGCGTGCCCCAAGATCTCATTTATCTGGCCGTGGCCGAGTCGGGATTCAACCCGCGCGCCCTGAATCGCAAATCGCACGCCGGCGGCATGTGGCAGTTCATGCCCCACGATCCCTCCTACGGGCTGGCCTTCAATAGCTATGTCGACGAGCGCTTCGATCCGGAAAAATCCACCCGCGCCTATGCCCGCTACATGAAGTTCATCTACAACCAGCTCGGCGACTGGTACCTTTCCATGGCCGCCTACGACCATGGCACCGGCAACATTCAGCATGCCGTTCAGAAGACCGGTTACGCGGACTTCTGGGAACTATACAAGCGCAACAACCTACCAGCGGAAACCAAGAACTACGTTCCTGAAATCCTGGCCGCCATCATCATTGCCAACCATCCCACGCAATATGGATTCGATGACATCACCTCCGACCCACCGGTGCTTACCGATACAGTGACCATCAACTATTCCGCGGACTTGCGGTTGGTGGCGGACATTGTAGGCGCGCCGATGGATGAGTTGGTGGCTCTTAATCCCAGCCTGCTGCGAACGGTAACGCCACCGGATGCATCGTTCGATCTGCATCTGCCCGCGGGCACCGCCACGCTGTTTCAGGACCGCATTGCACAGATCCCCGAGGGTAAGCGCAACGCCTGGCGCTATCATCGCGTTGTTCAGGATGACACGCTGGCCTCAGTGGCGCGCGAGTATCGCATCTCAGCAGCGGAGTTGGCTTCGGCGAATCAACTGCGCGAGGCGGACAGCATTCAAGGCATGCAGGCTCTGGTCGTGCCGCAGGCTCCAGCCGCATCGCCGTCGTCGCACAGAGTGCTGTATACAGCGCGCAGGGGCGATACGCTGGTTACCATCTCAGATCGGTTCGGTGTTTCGCTGGATGAGTTGCGGCACTGGAATAAGATGACCGGCATCAAGGTGGAAGCCGGCCGGCGATTGCATGTGTCGGAGCCAGCGAGCGCACCCGGCGCAACAAGCAGACATCGTCGCGCGACGGAGAGTGAAGATAGCGCAAATGCGCATGAACAGGCATCTCGAAAGAGTTCAACGCAACTGCGTGCTTCTCATCGCGACGCGAAGGAGAGCGAAGCAACCACTGAAAGGAAGCAGCCTGTGCAAGGCTCGCGCACTCGATCGGGTACGAATAAACACCACGCATCGAACACGCATAAGAGCAAAGGTGGGAAGCCTGCCGCTAAGTCAAAGTCATCGAAAAGCAAACAAAAATAGGCAGGTAGCCAATTACATACTTGTGTTTTGATTGCCTTTGCGTGCAAGCTATAGATACAATGGCTTCCGCAAGCGCATGACACGTGCGGGTTGCATGAACAGTTAAACCGAAACATCGGCAGCGCAAGGCTGCTGGAGGCGATGGGATGGAAGAAACATTCAAGATGTATGCAATGAGCGAAGGCGATCATGAAGGGGAACCCGCAGAGTTGGACCCCGATCACGAAGAGGACGTTGAAGCAGAGGAAGACGAAGAAGTGGAAATCTCAAGCGTGCTGACTTCATCGGACGACGATGAGCCCATGGTTGAGAAGGCTGTCGAGGCAGTGAAGCCGGCCGTGAAGAAAGCGGCAAAGAAAAAGGCTGCCGCGAAGAAGGCCGCAGTGAAGCCGGAGCCGATTGTTGTTGAAGCTCCCAAGGCAGTAGAGCCGGTGGTTGCGAAGAAAGCGCCGGCGAAAAAGGCCGCAAAGAAGGCAGCGGCAAAGAAGGCTGTCGCGAAGAAGGCTGCAAAGAAAGCCGCGAAAAAAGTTGTAGCCAAAAAGGCTGCAAAGAAGTCCGCCGCCAAGAAGAAGAGCACGGGCGCAAAAGGCGGAAGGGGCACGGCCAAGAAGGCCGCTGCTGTGAAGCGCGCCGGCAAAACCACCAAAACCACCAAACGAGGTAAACCGTTGGCAGTTAAGAAAGCAGCAAAGAAGGCGCCGGCCAAGAAGGCAGCAAAGAAGGTAGTGGCCAAGAAGGCTCCGGCGAAGAAGGCAGCCAAGAAAGCTGTCGCGAAAAAGGCAGTAGCGAAGAAGGCTCCTGCAAAGAAGGCAGCGGCAAAGAAAGCTGCAAAGAAGTAGAGACCGCAACAGGCAACGCAACACCAACAGGCAACGCAAGGCAAGCAAAAGAGCCCGGCTCATGGCCGGGCTTTTCTGCGTGTGGATGCTGCTGGTTAAGGGGCCTGTCGATGGTCGCGGCGTCCCACGTCGATATATCATCCGTGCTAAAGCGCATCCGCGGCATACGCCGTCGAGGTATCAAAGGAGAGCGACGCTATGGCCATAAAGTGGAACGATCTAATGCACAAGTCGTCTTCCGAGGTTCGGGCGAACCTGAAGCGGGCAGCGGACGCCGAACTTGAGCGCATCGGCTTTCACAAGCTGCGCCAGGCTGTTGGCGCGAATACGGCCGGCGGACCTCAATAGCGTTGCAGGAATTCTGGATCGACGGGGTTCTCAAACAGCGATGCGTCGCGGGTGACGATTGTCAGGCCCGATGGCGTGACAAAGTAGCGGCGCTTGTCTTCGACCGGGTCGTAGCCGATTACGGTTCCTTCGGGAATGTGTACGTCGCGATCGATGATTGCCCTGCGGATGCGGCAGTGGCGGCCAATATTGACATGAGAGAAGATGATGCTGGCGTCGACGTCGGAATAGGAGTTGACGCGCACATCCTGCGAGAGGACGGAGTTTGAAACCGAGGCGCCCGAGATGATGACGCCGGCGGTGATGACCGAGTTGACAGCCGCGCCGGTACGTCCCGGCTCGCCGAATACAAACTTGGCCGGCGGATACTGGCGTACGCGGGTGCGGATGGGCCAGCTCTTGTCATAGAGGTTGAAGACCGGCGAAACCGAGCAGAGGTCCATGTTGGCGTCGTAATAAGCGTCGAGAGTGCCGACGTCGCGCCAGTAGAGCGCCTGCTGCTTGTTCTCATCGACAAAGCTGTAGGCCATCATCTTCTTGTTGCCAAGCATGGCGGGCAAAATGTTGTGGCCAAAATCGTGCTTGGAGTCTGGATCCTCCGAATCGGCGATGAGGGCCTTGAGCAGGATTTCGGTGTTGAAAATGTAGATCCCCATGGAAGCATCGACGGCATTGGGGTTGAATGGCGAACGGAAGCTGGTGGAAGCCGGCTTCTCTTGAAAGCCGAGGACTTCTCCGGTCTTGCCTACCTCGACAACTCCGTAGCGCGAAACCTCGTCGGGAGGAATGGGCAGCGTGGCCAGCGTGACCTCGGCTTTGGTCTCCCTGTGATACTCGAGCATGCGGCTGTAGTCCATCTTGTAGATGTGGTCGCCGCCGAGCACAATCATGTGCTTGGGCTGTTCGCTGCCGATGGAGTAGATGTTCTGGTAGACGGCGTCGGCGGTGCCCATATACCAGTTGGAGCCGGTGCGCTGCATGGGCGGCAGCAGCTCAAAGAACTCGCCAAGCTCCTGGGCGACAATGCCGGTCCAGCCTTCGCGAATGTGCCGGTTGAGAGAGAGAGCCTTGTATTGGGTGAGGATGTAGACCTTGCGCAGGCCGGAGTTGATGCAATTGGAGAGCGTGATATCGATGATGCGGTAATGCCCGCCAAACGGCACGGCTGGCTTGGCGCGATCGCGAGTGAGGGGAAAGAGGCGTTCTCCGGCCCCGCCCGCAAGCAATACTCCGAGTGTGTCTCTCATATCCATTGGGTCCTGTCTCTGTTTCCTGGGGTATGAACGGTTTCCGGGTGCGCTTGAGGACGTGCCGTAATCCGGTACGGCATATTTACCGGCGGCACGTTTCCGCAGGCGTCACCGAACGGTGGAGAATACCATACGGAGACGAATCTGGGCTGCCATCCATCTTACTTTGAGGAAGTTGTGCCGAAAAGGGTTTTCCGCAAACTTTAACGCCGCGGTCTTCCGCACGGTTATCCTGCACACCGAGGGGACGGTTTCAAGAAGAATCCAACCCGGCAATCGATCTCAAGCGCGCCATGAGAAAACTCGCACTGAAGACTGGCGATCTCACCGCTTTTTCTTGAACTTGTACTCGACTCCGACGGATAGTCCGAAGTTCCAGTTGGTGCGGGCTCCGGCTGCCGAGGTTGGGGTGCTGTAGTTAGCGTTGTACCGGGTGAAAAGCGCGTCGGGCGTGACGCGGAAGACCCACTGCGGGGAGCGATTGAGGTCGAAATGACCGCCGAAAACCGCAGCCGGAGCCACCTGATTGTTATAAAAATCCACCACGGACGGATTTGCGCCGCGCAGATCGTGCTGGAAATCCCCATAGGCACCGCCAACCAGGACATGAGCGACGAGTGCGCCATGCTTGTTGTGCGGCCCGAGCCATTCCGGCCCGGCGGCGAAGATGTACTGGCTGACAAACGGCCCTTTAATGCTGAGGTCGTTGACGGCTGCGCCGCTGGTGCCGACATAGCCGCGTCCCGTGCCCTCCAGCCCCCAGTGCCTGCTGAGCCAATAGGAACCCTCGAGATCGAGTCCGCCGAGATTCGCGCCCTGCAGCAGGGTGGGTCCGGCTTTGATATGGCCGTAAGCCATGCCCAAAGACACATCGAAACGGTTGTCGTAGCGCACATTGGCCAATGGGTCTGACGCAATGTAAGTTCCATTGGCGGAGGTCTGGGAAGTGGGGCCCTGGACCTGGCCGAAGCTACCGGCGCAGGGGGCCAGTGCGGCCACGGCAACGAGAGAGGAAAAGAAACTTACTTTAAGACGCATCACCATCCAGCTTACAGGACCACGCCGACAGGGGACAACGAGGCGGGGACGGCATTTGCGCTGGCTAAGGCTCGCAATGGTCGGCCCAGCGCGCCCAGGTCAGGTAGCGCAGAGTTTTCAATGTTTCGACGGACGCGACTACTGTATGGTGAGCCGACGACTCGGGGGTGAGCAGCGGAGCGGCGTGCGAGCGCCACTCCAGAGGCAGATGGCTGAAGACGAGACCGGCCCGGGGCAGGTGGCTGGCGATGGAAACGACCTCCGCCGAGCGCCAGCCATGAGCATTCATGATGCGCATGGTGTAGCACGCATTCTGGATGGTGTCTTTTGCTTCGGGCTCAACGAGGATGGCGGACTCTGGAATTCCCTGCGCGTGCGCGGTTTTCTCCATTACGCGAGCCTCGACAAAGCGATTGTGGGCTGCGCCTCCGGTGAAGACAAGGCGTGGGGCAACGCCGCGCTCATACTCGTGGACGGCCTCGGTAACCCTGGCTAGCTGGGCGGGAGTGGGGTTGCCGTCGTCGTCGGCGGGCGAGCCGAGGACGATGATGGCGTCAAAGCGAGTAAGCGAGGTGTTTGAGGTCGGAGCAAAGTGGCGTGCCAGGGCGGCCCAGGCCAGCAGCACGAAGAGCAGGCCCGCCGCGGCAAATGCGCCGCGCCTGGACCAGTCAGGCCGGCGAGGGGCTGGCCTGGCGTGGGACCTTCGCCGGGGAGCTTGCCGCCGAAGTTGCCGGGGCGACTGGTTGTGCGTCAAGGTAAATCCCTCCAACCTCCACTCTAACGCGGAGGCTGGGGGACATGGGAAGTGAGCGGGTTGCGGCCGGCGGCGGGGAGATCAGTCAATATCCGCAGGGGACTCCCATGCGGAGAAGACAAATTCTTTCAAGGGTTTGCGCGTGCGGGGCGAAACCTCCTGAGAACGAAACTGCTCATTGGGGAGCGCATCCGGTTCGCCTTGATAGCCTAGAGCGATTACGGATCCGATGGCGTAAATGTCGGGAATTTCAAAGGCTTTGCGGGCTGCATCCGGATCGAATCCGGCCATTTGGTGGGCGGCGAGGCCCAGCGCGTGAGCTTGCAGCGTGAGGTAGGACGAGGCTGCTCCAAGGTCGAAGAGGGCAACGCGGTTCGGGGAATCGTTGTGGCTGAATCTGGTTTTGGATGCGCCGAGGATGAGAACAGGCGCGGAAGTGGCCCAAAGCTGATTAAAGGGCATTAGAGAGGCAAATATCTTGTTGTAAGCGGTGGAGTTGCGGGTGCCGACCAGGAAACGCCAGGGCTGCTCGTTGTAAGAGGAGGCAGCCCAGCGGGCGGCTTCAAATACCTTGGCGAGGTCGGCGGGCGAGACTTCACGATCAGAGAACGCGCGGGGGCTCCAGCGGCTGTGGAAGATGGGCAGGACGCCGTCCACGGCGGGGGCTTGCTTCAAGTCGTTGAGTTCATTGACGGATGTTGTCATGGAAAGCTCCTTGAAAAAACGATTTCGTTGCGTTTGGTTTGATTCCGGCGGCGGAGCGAAGGATTCCTTCGAGCGCCCGTTTCAATTTTCCGCGGGCACAGCTTCGAATGGGCGGGGCCCGGATGAGGTGTGCCGAATCCCACCTTTGCGACAGGAAAAACTCGCAAAGATGGGGCACGTTGCTTTTGAGGGGCAATCCAAGCCTGATTCATTCCAGCCGTAACTCGTCGCGGCGGGTAAGGCAGCGCCTAAGGCGCTGGAGGCATGTAGCGGGCGAACCACTCTACCGCGCGGACAAGTACGTCGCTGCGGTGGGCGGGGTCGACGAAGCCGTGGCCCTCGTTGGGGTAGACGACCAGTTGCGTGGGCACATGACGGTCGCGCAGAGCGTGCCAGAACTCGTAAGACTGGGGCGCGGGACACTCCCCGTCGCGGTCTCCAACGACGACCAGGGTTGGCGTTTGCGCTTGCTTGATGAACTCGATCGCCGAGCTTTTGGCGTAGACCGCGGGGTCGTCGTAGACCGATGCGCCGAAGTATGGAATCATCCACTGATCGATGGAGTTTTCGCCGTAATAGCTTTTCCAGTTTGAGATGCCGGCTCCGGCGACGGCAGCCTTGAAGCGGTGGGTCTGGGTAACGGCGAACATGGACATGAAGCCGCCATAGCTCCAGCCGGTGAGGCCGACGCGGTTGGAATCGATGGGATAGTGCGCTTCGACCGCGTCCACGCCGGCGAGAATATCGCGCAGGTCGCCGTAGCCGAAGTCTTCGCGGTTGGCCTTGGTATACTTTTCGCCCTGGCCGTAACTTCCGCGCGGATTGGGCTGCAATACAAAGTAGCCAAGCGCCGAGAAAGCCTCGGCATTAAGGCCGCCGCGTCCGGCCCATGCTGCCAGAACAGCCGAAGCAGGGCCGCCATGTACCTCGACGATGAGGGGATACTTTTTGGCGGGATCGTAGTCTTTGGGGAGCATGAGCCAGCCCTGGACGTGGAAGCTTTCGCTGGTCCAGGCGAGCGAAACGGACTTGCCCCAGGAGGGCTCGATGCCATCGTTGAAGTGCGAGAGCTGGGTGGGGGCGGAAGAATCGGCGCCGGCTTTGGCCGCGTAAATCTCAGTGGGGCGATCGAAGGTGCTGGCTCGAAAGACGAAGAGCGAATGGTTGGCGGTGGAGGACAGGCTAAGCTCGAAACGACCGTCGCCTACTCCGCCGGGGTAAGTGAAGACCGGTGCGGCGTTGCCGGCTGGGCTGGCGCTGACAGGCAGGCGGACGAGCTGACAGTTTCCGCCGGCCAACTCGCTTGCGTAGATGGCGTCGTTGCCGTCCCAGTCGATCCAGGCAGGGGTGGAGAGACGGTCCGGAGTGATGTTTCGGGGCTGGCCTCCGTTTGCGGAGATGACCCAGACGTCGCCGCCGGTTGCGCCCTGGTCGCTCATGAGGCCGCCGATGAAGGCTATGGTCTTGCCGTCGGGCGACCAGCGGGGCACGGCGATTTGCAGGCCATGCAGGGGGCCTGAAACCTCGGCCGGCGCAAGAATGGCGGTGGGCGCGGCGGAGAGCGCCTGGGTGTAGAGCTTGGCGACCCACCAATTGTTCTCTCCGGGCGGGTCGGCGGCCACATAGGCCAGGGATTTGGAATCGGGCGACCAGTCGAACTCATAGACATGGAGATTGGCCGGCGTGACCTGCGCGGGGGCGGCGGGCTTTTTTGCATCTACCTGGGCGACGGCAACGCGCTGAATTTCGACGCCATCCTCGCCAATGACGCCGGCGGGAGGCTTCATGGCGGCGAGCGCGCCGGCGCGGCGGGTTGCGCCCTCGACATAGAGGAAGGCTATGCTGGCGCCGTCGGGTGAAAACACCGGGCCGCTGACATAGCCCTTCAGCTCGGTAAGGCGGCGGGCGGGCTTGTTATCGAGGCGGGAGAGAAAGAGGTCGGCCTGTTCGTCGAGTTTTGCGCAATCGGAGAAGAAGGCCAGCGAACTGGAGTCGGGCGCCCAGGCTAGGTCGCCCTCGTGGCAATGGGACTCGGGCTTGGGGGGCGCGGCGGTGACTCGGTCGCTTTTGGAGAGGTCGTCAATGGGAGAGACGCGAATCTCTACGCCGTCCTTCGATTCCTGAATCCAGGCCAGGCGCTTGCCGTCTGGCGAGACAGCAACCTGGCCGACGGAGTGGCCGCGGCCAAGGCTTTTGAGGACATCGCCGATGTGGGCGCGGTCGGACGGCGGGGTTGCGGAAGGCTGCTGCGCGTGCGCCTGCGAAATGCTGAGGGCGCAGGAAAGCAGCATTGCAGCGGAGATGGAGGGGGCGCGGTGGGATTTGGGAAGTGGGAACGAACACATTGGGAAATGCTATCAGGCGGGAACTGGGGATGCGTCTTTAATTTCAGGCGGGTGCGTCGACAATATAAGCAAAAATGCGTATAGCCAGGTGGTGAAGAGCAGCGAGTTCAAGCGGTGGCTGGCGGCGAAAGGAGCGACCTTTTCGCCTGGCAAAGGCTCCCACCTGAAAGTAGAATTGAACGGGAAGATATCTTATCCGCCAATGCACTCGAAGGATCTCGGCCCTGGACTGGTGATAACCATCAAGAAGCAGTTGGGACTCAAGTAGGAGGCGCCTGCGATACCCGGCGGATATACAGCCCGATGAAGAGTTTTTCATGGTGACCTTCCCCGATATTCCCGAGGCCATAACTCAAGGCACCGATGTTGAGGACGCCAAGGTGCATGCGGCGGATGTTCTGGAATCCGCTCTGGACTTCTATCTGGAATCGGGGCGTCCGATTCCCACGCCATCCAAACTGAAGCGCGGCCAACACCTGATCGAGTTACCCGCCAGTCTATCGGCGAAGGTGCTTCTGGTGAACGAGATGGTTGCGCAGAAAGTTCGTCCGGCGGAGCTGGCGAGGCGGTTGCAAATAACTCCGCAGGAAGTGACACGGCTCATCGATCCGCGCCACAAGTCGAAGATCGACGGGATTGCCGTGGCGCTGAAGGCGCTGGGAAAGACTATGGAGATTCGCGCGGTTTAATGCGGCGGAGACTGGCGGCGTTGGGGCGCTGCACGTAGCTACAGCTTGGAGAATTTGCGGGTCAGCTTGAGGGAAACTTCCCTAAGGGGCTAAAGCCCGTACCCTTTCCTGAAGCCCGAATCCCTCGATAGAGTCGGTTGCGCCGGATTTCGAAATTTGGCCCGCAAACGGTAGGATGAACGGATGAGATTGTTCTTACGTTGCACAAGGAGCACTGGAATGACGCGATTTGGCGTTCGATTATTGGGGATTCTGGGCTTGGTTTGCGCGCTGGCCGCGCCCGCTGTTTTGGCTGGGGAAACGATTTCAGTCAAAGTGGACGCAACCAAGACCCCGCTGAAGCTTCTTCGCATACATTTGGCGATGCCGGTCAAGCCCGGTCCGCTGACTCTCTACTATCCGAAGTGGATTCCTGGCGAGCATGGGCCGGAGGGGCCAATCTCAAACCTGACGGGATTGAAATTTGAGGCGAATGGAAAGACGATTCCGTGGAAGCGCGATTTGCTGGACGTGTTCACCTTTCATGTGGAGATTCCCGCGGGCGTGAGCAAGCTGGAGGCGGCTTACGACTACATTGAGCCGGAGGGCGGGTCGGCCACGGACAAGTTGCTGGTTCTGGAATGGAATGAGGCTGTGCTTTATCCGGCTGGTACGCCAGCCGAGAAGTTGATGTATGAAACGAAGCTGGTGATGCCGGATGGGTGGAAGTTTGGAACGTCGCTTCCTATCGCCGGTCAATCGGGCAACGAGGTCTCGTTCAAGCCGATTTCTCTGGATATGCTGGTGGACTCGCCGGTGATTACGGGCGAATTCTATCGCGCCATCGACCTGACGCCGGCGGGCGAGCCGATTCACCATGAGATCGATATGGTTGCGGACAGCGAAGCGGCCTTGAACATGAGCCCGGAAATTCAGAAAGGCATGACGAACCTGGTGGCCGAATCGGGCAAGCTGTTTGGCGCGCGGCATTATCGCGACTACCATTTTCTGTTCACATTGAGCGACCATGTGGCGCACTTCGGGCTGGAACATCACGAATCGAACGACAGCCGGTTGCCGGAGCGCGTGCTGATTGGTCCCGGAGCGGGTATGGCGCTGGGCGGTTTGCTGGCGCACGAGTTTGTTCACTCGTGGAACGGCAAATTTCGGCGGCCGGCGGATTTGACCGTTCCTTATTACGAAGAACCCATGGAGACCGATTTGCTGTGGGGCTATGAGGGATTGACGGATTTTCTGGGACCGATGCTGGCGGCGCGCAGCGGGCTGTGGACTGCGGATCAGTATCACGAGTACCTGGCGAGCATCTCGGCGATGCTTGGTCCCGGACGGCCGGGGCGAACCTGGCGGCCATTACTCGATACAGCAAGCGGCGAGCCGGGGGTGAGCGGTGGCAGAGGCGGCGGCTGGCTGAATTGGCGGCGCGGCACGGATTACTACGACGAAGGCGATTTGCTGTGGCTGGAAGTGGCGACCATCATTCATCGCGAGACGAAAGGCCAGAAAACGATTGACGATTTCTGCCAGTCGTTTCACGGCGGCCCGAATAACGGCGCTGAGGTGAAGACCTATACCTTCGACCAGTTGGTTGGCACGCTGAATGCGGTGGCTCCGTTCGACTGGGCGAGCTTCTTCCATGAGAGGCTGGATTCGACCTCGGCGGATGCGCCGGTGGGAGGGATTGAAAACGCCGGCTGGACAGTGGCGTTCAACGGTACGCCGCTGAAGCTACAGGGACGGCGCGGCAGTCCGGGCTATGTTTATTCGATCGGCCTGAATGTGAATCCCGAGGGAATGGTGACGGACTCGATCGTTGGCGGTCCCGCGTTTGAGGCGGGCATCAGCTCGGGGATGAAAGTGATTGGCGTGAATGGCCGCGTGTACACTCCAGAGCTGCTGGAGGATGCGATCAAGGAAGCCAAGGATACGTCGAAGGCGATTACGCTGCTGGTTGTGGTGGACGACTACTTCCAGACATCGACGATCGACTACCATGGCGGCGATCGTTATCCGCACCTGGTGCGGGATGAAGCCAAGCCTGATTATCTTGACGAGATTATCAAGGCGCAGGCGGGGAAATAGGTTTTCCGGTCCTGGGTTTCGCGCGTCGAGCGTTCAATCCCAGGTCTCAAAATCGAGACCTGGGGCACCCTGCTAGGGCTTGATGGCGGGCACGGGTTGATTCAGGTAATAGGTAATGTCTACCGCGGCCTTGGTTTCTACGCCGGGTTTGCCCAGGAATCCGAGATCGCGGAACCAGTCGATGAAACGGAATTGCCAAGTGCCGAAGGGCGTGCCGTTGCGGTCTGAGAGGCCGCCGGTCATGTGGCTTCCGTCGCGCAGCGGATCGCCGGGATGGCGGCCGTTGGCGTAGATGTGCATTTCGATGTTGGGCACATGCTGGGCCAACATGGCGGCAAAGTACTCGTCGGCCCAGACGGCATGGACCTGGTCGTCGGAGCCGGCGCAGACGATGAAACTTGGCGGGACATTGCGCGGGATCGGCGGCGGCGTTTTGCCATGGGCGAACGGCGTGGGGCCCGGATAGACGAGTCCCACAAAGTCTGGGCGCGACGAAGTGCCGGCAAGCGGATCGCCGGCGGCGCTGTTCTGGGTGTCGAAATCGTTATAGAGGACGGCTGTGTTGGAGGCCAGTTCCGCGCCTGCGGAGAAGCCCATGATGCCGATCTTGCTGGGATCGATGTGCCACTCCTTGGCGTGGGCGCGCACCAGGCGGATGGCCTGCAGGGCATCGTAGGTTTCGTCGGTTGAGGGATTGTAGCCGTCGCTGCGCAGGCGATTGCGGAGGATGATGGTGTTGACGCCGTAGTTATAAAAGAAGGGAACGAAATCCGCGCCCTCCGATGCGATGTTCAGGAACCTGTGCCCGCCGCCCGGCGCCAGAATTACCGCAGCGCCGGTGTTGAGGCCGCCTTCGACGGTATGCACCTCGATGGAGGGGTTGTGAATGTTGACGATGCTGTTGACACGCCCCGGAGCGGCCTGGCTGAGATTGTACTTTTCGGCTTCGCGGACGCGGCTCAAGCTGAGATAGGGAGAGCCGGGCGGGTAGAGCGTTAGCACTACGCCTCCGGGAAGTATGGGCTGGGGAGCATAGGGGGCGTCGGTCGACGGGCCGGGCTGAGGGACGGCTAGCGGCGCGGGCACAGGCGGGGGCTGGGCGGGCGGAACTGACTGCGTGGATTGCGCAGCTGAAGCGACGGCCCCGAGCAGCGATTGGGCGATCAGGGTGAGGAAGGTCGCGAAAGCTTTGGTGCGAAGTGGGTCAGCAAACATGGGGAAATGGTATCAGGCGAAATCCGTCTCAACGCCCACGCTCGGTCGCAATCCGCTGGATGATTGCAGCCATATTGCCGCCTTCAACGTCATAGACCGCTACACCGTAAATTAAGAAGATTCGGTCCTGAGACTCCTTAATTGACTGACCATCTGTAAAATCCCAAAGGCTCGATTCGTCCGTAATCAACGCCCACTCGAGTTGAAGCACGCGATGGATAAAATCTCCAGCAAGCTCCTCGTGTGCTTTGATGCGCTCTCGCGACGCGAACTGAATGGGAACTTTCGCACTGGGACGAGGAATAGACTCCCCATTTTCGATGCGCAGTTGCCTTCGTATTTCGTAGAGCTTACGGAGTTTGGTTAAGGCTTCGGTTTTGGTTGGAGCTGTCTCGTCAATCCGCCATCCAAGAATCCTGGCCCAGTATCTGGACTCGTGCGCCATATCGTCTGGCACGCCGTCAAAACTCTGCTTGCGCACAACAGTTGGATAGTCGTCGAACGTCCATTGGTCTTTGCGATAGGAAAGGGCACGTTTCCACGCCATGCGAATGCCGTCGCTCAGCCGTCGGCTTAGATGCCTGGATGTCACCATAGCTTTTCGATCCAACAACGTTGAAGCATTTACTTTACTGCGGAATGAATCGCCAGCAGTGTTTCCAGCAGCGGCTTCAGGAGCTTGAGGTCGAGGGCGTTTGCGCCGTCGGACTTGGCGTTGGCGGGGTCGTCGTGGACTTCGAGGAACAAACCGTCGATGCCCGCAGCTACGGCGGCTCGTGCGAGGAGCGGGATGAACTCAGGCTGGCCGCCGCTGACGCCACCTGCCGCCGAGGGCTGCTGCACCGAATGCGTAGCGTCAAAGACTACCGGCGCGAGGCCGCGCATGACGGGGATCGAACGATAGTCGACCACCAGCGTGTTGTAGCCGAAGCTGGAGCCGCGCTCGGTGAGGAAGACGCGGTCGTTGCCCGTGGAGCGCACCTTTTCAACTGGATGCGCCATGTCCCATGGGGCGACGAACTGGCCCTTCTTGATGTTGACGGCCCGGCCGGTTTTGCCGGCGGCTACCAGGAGATCCGTTTGGCGGCAGAGGAAGGCGGGAATCTGAAGCACGTCCACCGCTTCGGCGGCGATTTCGCAGTGGCCGGGCTCGTGTACGTCGGTGAGGATGGGGAGGCCGGTATCTTTGGCCAGGCGGCCAAGAATGCGCGTGCCCTCGACCAAGCCGGGACCGCGAAAGCTCTTGACGCTGGTGCGGTTGGCCTTGTCATAGCTGGCCTTGAAGATGATGGGGACACGGAGGTCGGCTGCGATGCGCTGGATTGCGCCGGCCATGGAGCGGACGTGGGACTCGGACTCGATGACGCAGGGACCGGCTATGAGGAAGAGCCGGCCCTGGCCAACGTGGACCGGCCCAATTTCAAAGGAGTTGCTCACGAACGCAATTCTACCGTGCCGCCAGATGAGCGGCGAAGTTTGACAGCGGAAGGCTTGCTTCCTCCGCCTGGCTCCTCGACCACTCCCACAGCGAACGCTCAAGCGCGTGCAGGGCCGTTGGGCCGGGCAAACCGGGTTGCGGCTGGACGACGCCGCAGTCGGCCAGGTGCTTGCAGAAGGCGACGAATTCGACATAGAACTCGACGTCGTGGCGCGCATGCCCAAGGGCCTCCAGGGCACGAAAGTCCAGGACCGTGTATCGCTCCGGAGCGATGGTGGCGAGAATGGCCGAGGCGATGGGCAGGTCGATGCCGCGCAGCTCGGTGAGAGCGTTGATTGCGCCTCTGGTTGAGGTTTCCGGCGAGGCTGCTACGGCTAACACCTTTCTTATCTGCGCTTCGCTGTTTGCGATGAGGTAATGAACCACGCGCTCGGACTTCCACCGGACGATCGTTTCCAGGTTCGCGAGAGTGAACTCGCCGTTTCGAATGGATTCTCCCGCCTCGAATGCCGCACGTTCAAGCTGCTGTTCGTTTTCGCCGGATTTTTGCCAATACTGCTCAGCTAATTGCTGTAATTCCGCTTCCGCGGGTTGAAGCTCAAAGTACGCCATAACGTTCAGACTCCCATTCAAACCTACCCACCTTAGGCTCGGCATAACGCTTTGTCAATGATGAATCGCACATATTGAGTTACGATGAAGATGCTGAATACATAAAGATGCTATTATGCTTTTATGCGTACGACGCTTGACATCCCGGACGAGGCTTATCGCCGATTGAAGATTAAAGCCGCAACGGAGGGTGAGACTATCCGCAAGATTGCCTTGCGTGGGATACTCCGCGAAATTGGCGAGCAAGATACTCTTCCGCTTCCGAGGCTTTCCGAGCCTGTCCTGAAGTCTTATGCCCCCGGCTCCATTGACATTGACAACGAGAGAATCTATGACCTCATCGGTTTTCCTTGATATCAATGTCTGGTTGGCCCTCAGCTCCCGCGATCACAGGCACTTTGAAACGGCATGGGCTTGGTACAAGCGGCTGCCTCCGCGCACGTCCTTGCTTTTTTGCAGGTTCACGCAACTCGGGCTGCTGCGGCTGTTGACCACACGCGCCGCAATGGGGCAAGGAACCCTGACGCAAGCGCAAGCCTGGCAGGCTTACGATCGCTGGATTGAGTTTGGCGGAGCCGAGTTCGCTGAAGAAAAAGCAGGGATCGAACTCCGCTTCCGCAACCACTCCAACTCGTCTGAGGTTTCTCCGAAGGAGTGGGCCGATGCCTATCTGGCCGCGTTTTCAGAAGCGGCTGGGATCACGCTGGTGACGTTTGATCGCGCGCTGGCGGGGAAGGTTAAGGGGGCGGCGGTGCTGGGATAGGTCATTCACAAGGCAGGCCGGTTGCTCCACCTTGATGTTTTGGGTATTTCCGCAAGTAAATGTCGCTGCCGTTGGCACCGTAGACGTGGCCGCAAATCGAACACCCAAGTTGATAGACGCTCTGGCTGTGATCGGTTCCGCGTAGACCGGTATTGCGGATCACCACTTGGCCATTCCTGTTGACGTACCCAGTGCTGGTGGCGGACTCTTGCTCGCCTTCACTCTGAGCCGCTTCGAGAATGCTGGTACGGTAAACATCGCCGACTGGGTTGGTAAAGGGAGCATTCTCGTTGGGGCGGGTTTTGTTGAATGATCCTTGTCACAATGCTTGCCACCCTTGGCCCAAGCTTCCTTCGTCGCTATAAGCGGCCCAATCGCAGGAATTGAATCCTTGTCGAGGATTTCTTGGAGATGCTCTGTTCGAACGCAGAGAGTATAGGCTCTCGCTGTTCCCCGCCTCAAATGGCAAGTATAGATTCGACCGCCTGAGAAGGCATTTCCAAAATCCGCCCTTCACTTGGCAGTCCGCGCCTCGTGTGCGTCTTCCCGACCCAGGTGGTGATAAGTCAAAAGCGATTGATTGCGCTTCGAATATCGTACACCTTGCAACGCATTGACTATGAGTGGTTCAGCACGATTGGCGATACACTGCGGAACAGGGCGAATGATATTGATATAGGGGTATACTTTCCGCGTTCAGGACACTTCCACGATCCCGCGGGCTATAAGTTCGAATACGCCGAAATTTAGGTGGGAACGATGGCCGACATTCTATCGAACCCCAATGCGAGGGACATTACTGCTTATCCGCGCGACTATGATGCCGCCTGCCGCGCTTCAACAAAATGACAGCAAGGCGTGTTGAACGGACGGCATTTGTCAGCACACGCCACGTCAAAGTGTTGAAGTGGCGCGTTGGGGAGTCTCATTTCGCGCTGCACTGAACTCTGGCAGGAGAACCGGGCGGTCGCTACAGAGTGATTCGGGGCATTGTTTTCATATCAAATTTCTCATCACGCGCTTTCAATTTGGCGGGAGATCCAGCGGCTCAGGCTTACGCCTTCGACTGCCGCGCGCAAGACCGCTTTGCGGTGCAGCTCCGGCTCGGTGCGCAGCAAAATCTTTCCGTTGAATGGGCGATCTGGCTGCTGGCCAGTTTCCGCGCACAGCTCCAGATAGCTGTCGATGCTCCCGCGAAAGGCGCGCTCCAGCTCCGTGGCCGTTCTTCCCTCGAAATGAATCACATCCCGCAGCCCGGAGACCGTGCCGGAGAAGGTCTTCTCCTCCGGATCGAAATCGATCGGGCCGGCGGCATAACTCTTGTATTCCATCATGGCTTCACCCCCGCATTGATGAGAAATTGGCGGACGGCATCGACCGCGCCTTTCTTGGTTTCAGGCCGCGGGTGGGGACGGTGAAAGACAGCGGCCACACCGTTCAGCCTCGCAGCAACCCTGCTTCCTGCGCGCTCCGTAACCTCGCCGCCCAAAGCCCGAATCAGCGATTCAATCGCTGACCAGCGAATATCCGCCCGGGTTGGACGGGCAAAAATGTCGTTCAGAGTGCTCTGTTGCGCCTTGTTCATGGCAAATGAAACCGAGCCTTTCTGGTTCCGTCGCACGGACGCTATGATAGCGTATTTCGCTATCGAGGGTCCAGGTTCCTTCCGGTCCTGCGCAGGTGAAACCGCAAATACGCTAAACTAACAACTGGCAGGAGGACCGGGCGGTCGCTGCCGGAAGGATCGGGGGCAACCCTGAGCCAACCGGGGGAGGAAAGTCCGAACTCCGCAGGGCAGTGTGCCGGATAACGTCCGGGACGTGAGCTTGAAGGCTCACGGACGGCCAGTGCCACAGAAAAGATACCGCCTCGGCTACCCCTCCCCGCTTCTTCGGATGCGGCTGGAGGGCCTCCCTGGAAACGCAATACCCGAGTTGGCCCGGCTTGCCAGGTTCGCTCGCCGTTGCGGAAACTCCAGCGCCGGGGTAAGGGTGAAATGGTGCGGTAAGAGCGCACCGCTCGGCCCGTAAGGGTCGGGGTCAAGGTAAACCCCACACGGAGCAAGACCAAATAGGGAGGGAAGCGCCGCCAAGAGCCAGGCGGCGCTGCGCATCGGCCCGATGCGCCCAGGCGGCTCTTTGTATAGCGCGGCGCTCTCTCAGGCTGCTCCATGCAATGGCCGAAACCTCCGGGTAGGTCGCTGATGAACGTCCGCGGCAACGCGGCGTCTAGAGGAATGACCGCACACGACAGAATTCGGCTTACAGGTCCTTTTGCCGAATTCACTTGGATCAACAAACGACAGCCCCGGCTGGGAACCTACCCCGACGGGGCTGACCATTTGGGTGCCAATAGGCGGGGTTAGCCCCGCTCCGTTACCATCAACCCATGCTCCGCGTAAAGCTTCTCGACCGCGCCGCCCGCGTTCCAATCGTCGCCCACCCTGGCGAAGACCTTGGCTATGACCTGTTTGCACTGGAAGCCACCACGCTTGCCATGCGCGCCACGATAAAGGTACGCACCGGCATAGCGGTCGAGGCCCGTCACCCCGCCTCCGGCGCACCGCTAGGCCTGCTGGTCCGCGACCGATCGTCCATGGCGGCGAGGGGCATTGCCACCACCGGCGGAGTCATAGACGCCGGCTACCGTGGTGAGATTCTGGTGCTGATGACCAACCTGGGCGATGCCCCAATCGAACTCAAGGCTGGCGAGAAAATCGCCCAGATGATTCCCGTTCCCGTGTTGACAGGGGCAGTCGAATTGGTTGCGTCGCTGGAAGACTCGGCCCGCGCGGAAAAGGGATTTGGGAGTTCGGGACAGTGAATGCCAGCCGGAACTGAATCAGATTAGTGGATCCCGGATACGAGGATCCCGCCTCAAGGCGCCTGGATCGCCGCTTCAGCGATTGATCCGCAGCCATTCTGCGACAGTTCTCGAAAAATCCAGGAAAGTAAGCCGTTCTGGTTCGAGCTTTAGACTGAAGCAGAAGTTAGGTAAATCGCGGCTAAATCGGCCATATTGCTCAATAACTTCGCCCCCGCCGGGCAGGGGTGTGTTTCTTCTGGTAGCAGCTTGAAGCCAATCCCGAATTTCACGAGTTGCCAGTGCCGGATCAGCATTATGGGAGTGAATGTCCTGTCCGGCAATATCCGAAATGAAACTCCTGTAACGGTAAGGCTCTTTGTCCAGAATCAAGCAGCGTTTCTTCTGCTGGTTACTTGGTCCAAAGCGCTTGCATCCCAGAAAAAGCCCCAATTCAAGCGGCATATTGAAGCGTGGAAGACCGGTGGACGCGTCCAGTTCCACTGCGGAAAGATCGTTGATCCCGAGTTTGCAGTCCTCAATCACCCGCTCGATCTTCGAAAGGCGCAACTCTCCCGCGTCGTCGTCTTCCAAAGCACAGCGTGCAACAAAACCGAGATAACGTACAGCGAAGACGACCGCTTCAAAAATTGGCCGGTAGCTTGGATCGAATGGGCAATTGATGAAAATATGGTTACTCTTGATTTGCTAACTCTCCACTTGCCTTCAGGCGGTTGAGGGTGACCAAGCCCACCGCATTTGCAATCTTCCTTGCCGTCAAGCGTCCTCTCTTGGGAAACTCCTGAATTTTTGGAAGGCCGTAGGACTTGTGAACAAGAAGCTGGCCGCTGCTTCCAAACACGACGACCTGTGCCGGCTTGGAGTTCCTGCCGCTCTGGATCGCGGTGGCCACGGCTTCTCTCTTGGTCGGAAAGATAGCGGCCTTGCGGCCTTCCTTCCTCACGACCCAAGACCCGCCATCATCACGATAAACATAGAGTGTTCTCGACATAACTCTGAGTTTACCGCGAATACAATTCACTGTCGATGAAATTGGCCGGGCCACATTGAAGCCCGCGAGCCCAACCCGCCGAGAAAAATTCCGATGTGCCAGGGTGGGCATCCTGTCATTCCTTGAAGTTCAATTTACTCCCAGCCCATCGCTCTTGTGGTAGTTGGGGTACGCCGGCACCGGAATCTCCGGAACCGGATTGGCCTTCAGCTCGTCCAGAACCAGTTGCACGCCGGTTTCGAGTTGCAGGTCGTGTCCCGCGGCTACATCCTTGGGTAGTTCCTCCACCGGCACATCGGGAGTAATACCGCGGTTCTCAACCTCCCAGCCGCCGTTGAGGCCGTAGATTCCGTAGCGGGGCGCGGTCACTGAGCCGCCGTCGAGCAGCGTAGGGTAGCCGCCGATCCCCACCAGGCCGCCCCAGGTGCGCGTGCCCACCAGCTTGCCAATGCCTGCCTTGCGGAAATACCAGGGCATGGCGTCTCCGCCGGAGCCGGAGTTCTGGTTAATGAGCATGACCTTGGGCCCAAAGATCGCGCCCACCGGGTCATGAATCGGCTTGCTGTCCCGCTCTTTGGCCCCGGAGAGCGGAAAGCGCTTCAGAACATCCACGATGTAGTCGGCAATCAGGCCGCCCTCGTTGTAACGCTCGTCCAGCACCAGCGCCTTTTTGTCGATCTGCGCATAGAAATAGCGGTTGAAGTTGGTGTAACCCGCGCCGCCGGTGTTGGGCATATAAACGTAGGCCACCTTGCCGCCGGAGAGCGCTTCAACCTTGCGGCGGTTGGCTTCAATCCAGTCCAGGTTGCGCAACCCGTCCTCGTCGGCGATGGGAACAACAGTAACGTCGCGCGCGTCCTTGCCGTCGGCGTTATAGGCGATGTGGAGCTGGGTCTGCTTGCCGGCCGTGCCGTCGAAGAACTCGTAGAGATTGTCGCTTGCATGCAGTTCGCGCCCATTCACGGCCAGCAGGTAGGCGCCCTCGTGGACGTAAACACCGGGCAGAGTCAGCGGAGACGCCAGGCCGGGCGTCCAGTTTTGGCCGCCCAGGATTTTGGAGATCCGGTAGCGTCCGTGCTCGACCTTGAAGTCTGCGCCCAGCAAGCCGGTCTTGGGTGACGTGTCAGTCTGGTGCGGCCCGTCAAGGAACAGGTGGCCGATGGTAAGTTCACCAAGCATCTCGGTGCAGAGATCGGTGAACTCCGATCGCGAGGCCAGCCCGTCAAGGTACGGCTTGTATTTCGCTTCGATTTTGGGAATGCTCAACCCGTGCATTTGCGGATCGTAGAAGAAATCGCGCTCGATTCTCCAGGTTTCGTGGTACATCTGCTTCCACTCGGCGCGGGGGTCGATCATCGTTTCAAGCGCGGTGAGATTCAGGGCCTTGCCGGGGCTGCTTTCGCCCGGCTTCAGGTCGTCGGCTGCCGCCACAGTCCACACCTTGCCGCGGGCATAGAGCACCTTGGCGCCATCCGCGGAGACGATGAATGTGTCCACGCTGTTGAGCACCGCTTCCGGCTCGCGTCTTTCAAGCGTGAACCGCCAAACGGCACGAATACCCGGCTCGTTGTCGCGATTCGAAGCGCGGCCCACGGGCGAGCCCTCGTCCAGATAAAGTACCCCGGCCTTACCGGCCTGAATTCCGCTGTAGTTTCGCGGCGGAATGGGCAGCGCCAGTATCCGGTTCCCGATTCCGTCCAGGTCCACCTTTACCGTAACCGGCTTTTCGCTGTCGTCTTTGCCGGTGTCGTCTCCGGCATCCTTTTCTTTTTCCTTTTCGGCGGCTTTGGGTGCGTCCTTGTCGGCGGGCCTGGTCTCAACCTTCGGATCCTTTTTGGGCTCATCGGCGGGCTTCTTTGGCTCTTCTTTAATCTTTTCGTCGTCGCTCTCCGGCGGCACCGGCGAGGAGCCGTACTTGCTGAGAACCGCCACGTAGGCCGCGCTGGTCTGCGCGCGGTCGAGCGACGAGAGATCGATACCCGCCCGGGACGGACCGTCGTCCGTCGAGGCCAAAAAGTAAAGATACTTACCGCCCGCGTCGAATGCCGGATCGGTGGCGTCGCTCATCCCATCCGTTACCTGGGTTGCCCTATGCGTCTCCAGCGAATAAAGAAAGATGGCGTGCAACTGGTTGTCGAGGTCGCGCTGGTAGGCGATCCACTTTGAATCGGGCGACCACACCGCGTTAAAGTTGCTGCCGAAGCTGCCGTAGATTTCCGTATCGACAAGCACCGGCTTGCCTGACGGCACGTCCACAAACCACAGCCGCTGGTGCTTGTCGGAGTATGCGATGCGCTTGGAGTCCGGCGACCAGGTTGGACTATAGAAGAAGCTCGGATCCGGCCCCAGGTCGATGACCGTGGGCGGCTTGTAGCCGGTCTGGTCGCGCAGGTAGAGCTGGTATTCGCCGGATGCGTCGGAGAAGTATGCAAGTGTCTTGCCGTCGGGGCTCCAATCCGGGTCCCGTTCGGCTACGCCGGGGGTATTAGTCAGGTTGCGGGTGTCGCCTTTCTCGCCGGGAACCGTAAAAATTTCGCCGTGCGCCTCGAAGGCCGCTCGCGCGCCGGTGGGCGACAGCGCCGCGTTCTGAATTTCTTCCGGGTTCAGGTTTACCCGATGGGGCGCAAGGTTGGCTAGTTCGCCGCGAATCCCGATTGAAACCGTCCGATCGGTATTGGTAGCCGTGTCGAGCAAATGGATCGAACCGAACTGCTCATAGACCAGCCCGCCCGGCCCGGCCTGTGCCGACTTCAGGTCAAAGCCGGTGTTGGGAACCACCTGGCTAACTTGCTTCGATTCAATGTCGTAGCGGAAAAGCGAAACCGGCCCATTGCGGTCGGAGAGGAAATAGATTTGATTCCCCACCCACAACGGGTTGGAGTCGTTGGAGTTGTCGCGCGGCACCTTTACCAGGTCCAGCGTTTTCAGGTTCACAATCCAGATGGGAGTGGTTTGCCCGCCGGCGTATCGTTTCCATGCCTCCTGCCACTGGGTCACCGGCTCGTAGGCCAGCGATTGGCCGTCGGACGAAAGCGATCCTTCGTAGCCCGAAGGCAAGGGCAGCGGTTCGGGAATGCCGGAGCCGTCCGCGTGCACCAGGAAGAGCCTAAAGTAATGGCGGAAGCTGGATGCCATGCTTGAGATGAGCACGCTTTTGCCGTCTGGCGACCAACCCAGGACATAGCTGCCGCTGGGGTGCCAGGTAATGCGCCTCGGAACGCCGCCCGAAGCCGGAATTACATACACATCGATGTTGCCGTGCAGGCGGGCAGAGTAAGCAATCATGCTGCCATCCGGAGAAAAGAATGGTCCCTCGTCTACCTGGCCGTTCGAAGTGAGCCGCTCGGCGTCGCCGCCCTGCCTGCTCACGGTCCAAATGTCGTCCGCATAGAGGAACGCGATTTTGTCCTGGCTCAGCGAGGGAGTGGTCAACAGCAACGGGGGCTGAGATGTTTGCCCGCAAACAACCCCAGGGAGAACGGCAGCAAGCGCGAGCAATTGAAGCGCCGAGCGCAGCCAAATACGTGTCATCGAGCCTCCGGTGAGGATGAATTAAATCATTTTGAGTAACGGATCGAATGCGGCAACGGTTAAGAATATACCTACCAATATGCTATGACGGGCTCCCGCGCTCGATGTAACGGAAAAAATGCCGCCGGGGCTCTCTTCTCTCGCCGAAAATGTCCCGGCGCTGGAACTGCTCCACGCGTCTTTGCGTATTCCTGAATCGAGAGTCAAAACAGGCTTCTCCAGTTTCGGCCACAGAATGCGGGTTGTACGGCTTTCTGTGTATTGACCGGCTTGGGATTGCCCCTAAAATGGGACGACCGGAGCAAGTCTCAATCTCATGTGACCTTCCGCACCGGCGGGGTGGCCTTTGGGCCTTTACCCCCGGTGGTGCATCGTGACTGCCGGGGGCCCCGGCTTTTCTCACTCTGGCCGTGCGCCGGCGCGGGAAAGGCGGCCGCCGCCGGGGAGTTGTTGGCGCGGGGAGTTCACCTGAGGTTGCGTACACTGGAAATGACGGGCGCAAACCAACGCGCGCCATCCATTGCCAAGAGACCGGCGCAGCCCTCGATGCCGGCCCTTGAGGGGGATGCGGGACCATGCTGTTCAGTGAGGCGTTCAAACTCGCGCTCCAATCCTTGTGGGGCAACAAGTTGCGCACCATTCTTACGCTCATCGGGGTAGTAATGGGCGTGGCTTCGGTCATCATGGTCATCACCCTGGTGCAGGGCGCAAAGAAATATATCAGCACCAAGCTCTCAGGCTACGGCGCGGACGTTTTCACCGTGACCCGCATGTCCAGCGTTATCTTCACCGCCGACGACTACTTCCGTTATCAGAAACGCAAAATCCTCCGCATTGAGGACTACCAGGCCATCCGCGACAACTGCACCGAATGCAGCGAAGTGGGCGCGCTGCTGGCCAAGTCGACCAATGTCGTGGTCAACGGCCACTCCAGCAACAACACCGAGGTGCGCGGCTATACCTGGACCATGATCTCGCTCAATAACATCGATATCGCCCTGGGCCGCGGTTTTACCCCCGCGGACGAGGACAAAGGCACGCACGCAGCCATTATTGGCTATGACATTGTGGACAACCTGCTCGGCGACGGCGACCCCATCGGCAGGGAGATACGCGTGGACGGAATCCCCTACACCGTGGTCGGCGTTGGGGACCGCCAGGGCAAGACCTTCGGCCAGTCCCAGGACAACTGGGTGGCCGTGCCCATCACCACCTACCAGCAGACCTACGGCTACAACGATTCGGTTGACATCTACGCCCGCGCTACCGGCGCCCCCGAAGTGATGGAACAGGCCAAGGACGAGGTGCGGGTGATGATGCGCACGCGACGCCACAATGCCCCTGGCACAAACGATGACTTCGAGATTGAGACCAACGACACGTTTCTCGACATCGCCAATCAACTGCTTGGACTTTTTGCCTGGGTGGTGCTGGGCATCGCGTCTATTTCGCTTGTAGTGGGCGGCGTCGTCATCATGAACATCATGCTGGTAAGCGTCACCGAGCGAACCCGCGAGATCGGCGTCCGCAAAGCCCTGGGCGCGCGCCAACAGGACATTCTTCTCCAGTTTCTTATCGAGAGCGGGTTGATGGCCCTGCTTGGCGGCGCATTTGGTGTAGCCATAGGCGTGGGTATCGGCAAGCTCTTCACCATCTTTGTGGGCTTGCCCTCAAGCGCTCCCATCTGGGCGGTTTTGCTGGGTCTTTTCATGGCCACCTCGGTAGGGATTTTCTTCGGTGTTTACCCCGCCAGCAAGGCCGCCAAGCTGGACCCGGTGACTGCATTGAGGGCGGAAATGTGAGAAGAGCAGTTCGTAGTTCACAGTTCTTAGTTCACAGTTCTTAGTTCACAGTTCGTAGTTCACAGTTCGGAACTGCACGCGCTTGCTTCAATCCTTGTGCAGAGAAAGAAAGTCCCAATGGCGCAGTCATTTCG
>Ga0302267_10000837_pt1 | contig 40607 bp, 31 predicted proteins | sample III_Bog_E1_3_FD_194555 | JGI IMG/M metagenome (GOLD analysis project Ga0302267, IMG submission 194555) | Peat permafrost microbial communities from Stordalen Mire near Abisko, Sweden - III_Bog_E1_3 | ecosystem: Environmental > Terrestrial > Soil > Wetlands > Peat | place: Sweden: Abisko...
TGGCCACCCAGGCCAAGTCCGCGCTGGATGCCGCCAAGAAGGTTTCCGCATAACCTTTACCTGACTGGATGACGCAAAGGCACAGCCTAATCGCTGTGCCTTTTGCTTTTGCAGCGCTGTTCTCTCCGGTAGAATTCCGCTTACCATGCCAGCGGCCTTCCCTGACGCAACCAGCCCGCACAAGCCCTCGCCGTTTTTCTCCGGCACCGCCCTCATCGCTTACCTCGCGCTGGCACGCTTCATCCTGTATCTCTTCGCCGGGCCTAACTACGGCTACTTCCGCGATGAACTTTACTATCTGGCCTGCGGCGAGCATCCGGCCTGGGGATACGTCGATCAGCCGCCGCTCTTCTGCTGGATCGCCTGGCTGCTGCGCCACACCATCGGTACATCACTCTGGGCGATGCGCAGCGTATCCATGCTGGCAGGCGTGGGCACCATCATCCTGACCGGGCTGCTGGCGCGCGAACTCGGCGGCCGCCGTTGGGCCATCTTCCTGGCCTCGCTCTCTGCACTGCTGGCTCCCATCCTGCTGGGCTTCTCTCACCTGTTCACCATGAATGCGCTTGACCCGGCGCTCTGGACCGCCATCGCGTTCGTGGTCGTGCGTCTCTCCCAGACCGGCAACCAGCGCCTCTGGCTGGTCATCGGGGCGCTGGCCGGCATCACCATCCTGAACAAATACGCCATTCTCTTCTGGCTGGTGGGCCTGCTCATCGGAGTACTGCTTACGCCGCTGCGGAATTCACTGCGCCAGCGCTGGTTCTGGCTGGCCATGCTGATCACCACGCTGATCGCGCTGCCCAATCTGCTCTGGCAGTGGCGGCACCAGTTCCCTTTTCTGCAGATCATGCACAACGTCCGCGAGAGTGGCCGCGATGTGGTGCTGCCGCCGCTACAGTATCTGAAGGCTGAGGCGGAGATGCTGGGCTACGTGGCCGCGCTTCTGGTCGTCTTCGCCCTGGTTTTTTTCTTTTCGAAGCAGGGCCGCGCCAGCCGCGCGCTGGGCTGGGCCTTCCTCATCTTTCTGACCGAGATGATCGTGCTGCGCGGCAAGATGTACTACGTCACGCCGGTCTTTCCCATGATGCTGGCCGCTGGAGCCGTGGGCATGGAGCGTGCCACGCGCGGGAAAGCCTGGATATGGGCAAAACCCGCGCTGGCCCTGGGGATTATCACCGTCAGCGGCATCTACGCGCCCATGATTCTGCCGCTGCTCAGCGTGCCCCACTTCCTCGCCTACGAACACAAACTCGGCATTCAGCAGCAGAAGATCGAGCACAACAACTCCGGCGTTTTGCCGCAGATCTATGCCGACATGTTCGGCTGGCAGGGCATTGCGCAACGCGTTGCTGCCTTCTACAACTCACTGCCGCCCGAGGAGCGCGCCAGGACCGCCATCTTCGCCAACAACTATGGCGACGCCGGCGCAATTGACTTCTTCGGCCCCCGGTATGGCCTGCCCAAAGCTATCGGCGGCCATCAGAACTACTGGATATGGGGCCCGCGCCAATATACCGGCGAGAGCATGATCGTCCTCGGCGAAGGCCGCGAACGCAATATGCAGACCAAGTGCGCCAGCTATCGCATCATCGGCAATACCAACGATCCCCTCTCCATGCAGGACGGATGGCTCCCGATCTACTATTGCCAGGGTTTCAAGTGGAATCTGCAGGAGTATTGGCCGGAGATAAAACGCTGGAACTAGTCATGCCGCGCCGCGCTTTCATTTATCCTTGCTAATGACACATGGACAACGAACAGATTCCGCACCTGGATGGTTACAGCGAGGCTGCGCTGGAGCAGGCTTTTGCTTCGCTCGGCGAAGAAGTGCGCTCCGCCGCATCGCAACTGACGTCGGCTGATGCGCAGGAGGCCTTCCGCCTGCACTGGCTGGGCCGCAAGCAGGGCCGCCTGAAGCTGGTCAGTGACGCCTGGCTGAAGACCGCGCCGCCGGAAGCGCGCAAGCCGCTGGGCATCCGCTTCAACCAATTGAAACAGCAGATTGAAGAAGCACTGGCCGCACCCGCAGGCGCAACCGCAGCCGTGGGCGACGCACTCGACATCTCGCTGCCCGGCACCCGCCGCGCCATCGGCATTGAGCATCCGCTGGTCAAGACCATGCGCGGCATCGTCGACGTCTTCAAGGCGCTGGGCTACTCCGTCGCCACCGGCCCGGAGGTTGAGACCGACTACTACAACTTCGAATCCCTCAACTTCCCGCCGAACCATCCCGCGCGCGACACCCAGGACACGCTGGTCATCGCCAATCAAGACGGCAGGCCGCTGCGCGAGCGGCTGCTGATGCGTACCCACACCTCGCCGGTGCAGATCCGCACCATGGAACAGTCCAAACCGCCGCTGCGCATCGTCATTCCCGGCAAGGTCTATCGCAACGAAGCCGAAGACGCTACCCATCTCGCGCGTTTCCAGCAGGTCGAGGGCCTGTGCGTCGATACCAACATCACCTTCTCTGATCTCAAGGGCACGCTGGACCACGCCATGAAGGCCCTCTTCGGCTCCAGCGTGAAGACGCGCTTCTTCCCGTCATTCTTTCCCTTCACTGAGCCCAGCGCCGACATGCAGATCAGCTGCATCTTCTGCGGAGGCAAAGGCTGCCGCAAGTGCAAGCACTCCGGCTGGATCGAGCTGCTGGGCTGCGGCATGGTTGACCCCGCCGTCTTCGGCTTCGTCGGCTACGACCCCGCAAAGATCTCCGGCTTCGCCTTCGGCATGGGCGTGGAACGCATCGCCATGATGCAGTACGGCGTCAGCGCAGTCGGCAACTTCTACTCCGCGGATATGCGCTTTCTGGAGCAATTCGCATGAATGCAGCGAGCCAGCCAGTCAGCGAGTCAGCAGGTCAGCGGGGACGCACGAGACACTTCCGCGACCTGATCGTCTGGCAGAAGGCTATGCTGCTCACCAAAGCGGTTTACACCGAGACGAATGCATTTCCGAAGAGTGAGCTTTACGGGCTGACCAGCCAGATGCGGAGAAGCGCAGTCTCTGTGCCCAGCAATATTGCAGAAGGACATGGCCGACTGACAGATCGAGGATTAAATGTATTCCTTGCTCAGGCTCGTGGATCTATCTTTGAATTGGAAACACAGGTGCAACTCGCCGCAGACATCGGCTACATGAATGCTGTGAACGCAACAAAGCTGATGTCAAACTGCAACGAAGTTGCCCGCATTTTGAATGGCCTGATTAAGGTTGTAGGAGAGGAAGATTAGCTGAGAGTAGTTAGCTGACTTGCTGACTCGCCGACTCGCTGACTCGCTGGTATGAAGATTCTTACGCAATGGCTCCGCCAACAACTTCCCGCAATCCCCGCGGACGACGCTCAGCTCGCCGAAGACCTGACCCTGCGCGGCATCGCCGTGGAAGGCGTCTTCCCCGCCGCCACAGGGCACGTGTATGAGATGGACATCACCACCAACCGCGTGGACGCGATGAACCACTACGGCGTGGCGCGCGAGGCCGCGACCATCTACAACCTGCCGCTGCCGCCGCTGGACACAGCGCTTCCCGCTGCCACTCACGCCGCGGGCTATCCCGTAAAAATTGAAGCGCCGGCCATGTGTGGCCGCTTCACCGCCCGCGTCATCCGCGGCGTCACCATCGGCACCTCCAGCGGACGCGTGGCAGAATATTTCGCCGCGCTGGAGCAGAAGCTCATCTCCAACGCCGTGGACGCCTCCAATTTCGTTCTGCTCGGGATGGGGCATCCCACGCACGCCTTCGACCTGGACAAGCTCGAAGGCGGCATCGTCGTCCGCGCCGCCCGCAAGGGCGAAAAGCTGCGGCTGCTGGATGGTACCGAGCGTACTCTGGAAGCAGACGACCTCGTGGTAGCCGATCAGAAGAAGGCCGTCGCCCTGGCCGGGGTAATGGGCGGATGGGACACCATGATTACGCCGGAGACGAAGAACATCCTCGTCGAAGCCGCGTGGTTCGATCCCGCCAGCGTGCGCCGCAGTTCGCGCCGCCATCTGCTGCACACTGACGCATCGCACCGCTTTGAGCGCGGAGCTGACTTCAACGCCGCGCCCGCCGCCAATGCTCTGGTCTGCAAGCTGATTCTCGAAGCCTGCGGCGGCACGCTGGAAGGCCCCCTCGTGGACATCGTGGAACCCGCGGCGGCAGCCGCCACTGCCTTGCGCGCGCCCATAGCGCTCTCAGTGAAGGAAGTGAAGCGCCACCTGGGCACCACTCTGGCCGAGCAGCAGGGCGGCGATGGGCTGACCGCCAAAATCGTGGAGCAGTACCTGACCGCGCTGGGCTGCAAGCTCTCCCGTGAAGGCGAGGGCAGTTACAGCGTCACCCTCCCTAGCTGGCGTCTGGATCTTGCCCGCGAGATTGACCTGATTGAAGAGATTGCCCGCGTCTACGGCTACAACAAATTCGCCAACACCCTGCCCAGCTTCTCCGGCGGCATGGTGGAGCTGCCCCATGCGGCAAAGCATGAGGCCGTGCGCACGCGCATGCTCGCGCTCGGCTACAGCGAAGCCATCTCCAGCACCTTCTGCGCCGCAGCCGATGCGGCCCTCTTTGCCCCGCGCCCGGAGTCTGCCGTGCCCATGGGCAATCCGCTCAGCGAAGAGGCGGGAATGCTGCGCCCCGCGCTTCTGCCCGGCATGTTGGCCATGCTGGCGCACAACCTGAATCGCGATGTGAGCGAGGTGCGCCTGTTTGAGATCGGCACCATCTTCCACGGCAGCACAGAGAAAGTCACGGAAGAGACCTCGCTTTCCTTCGGTGCAACCGGCGCTGCCGCCGCCACGCCGCTCTACTCTGCCGCCAATGCGTTGTTCTATGAGATGAAGGGCGCGCTGGAGGATCTGCTGGCGCGCTTTGACTGCGCTGTCACCTTCGACACGCAGCTTCCCGCCTGGCTCAATCCCGGCAAGGCCGCGCGCATTCTGCTCAATGGCCAGCCTGCCGGCTGGTTCGGCGAGTTGCACCCGGCTGAGGCCCAGCGGCGCAAGCTGAAGCAGGCGGTCTGCGTGGGCGAACTGCATCTGGATGCGCTCTTCACCCACGCCCTGCGTCAACCGACAGCGCGCGATCTCTCACGCTACCCCGCCGTCGAGCGCGACTTCTCCTTCGTCTTTGCGGACAGCGTTTCCTGGAGCAGCATCGTCGCCGCCATCCACGCACTCGGCCTGGACAAGCTGGCGCGCGCCACGCCGGTGGAGATCTTCCGCGATGCCAGGGGCAAAGCCGTCCCCGCCGGGCACTATTCGCTCCTGCTGCGCACCGTCTTTCAATCCAGCGAAGGCACATTGCGCGACGAAGAGCTCAGCCAGTGGTCCGCCGCCATCATCGCCGCGCTCACGCAGCTCGGCGGCACCCTGCGGGGCTAAACGCAAAAAACTCAAGCACGGATAGGACGGAAAATACAGGATTCCACGGATAAGGCATTAAGAAATTAAAGTGCCTTCAATCCGCTTTGATCCCGCCTTTTCCGTCCTATCCGTGCTGAGCCTTTGTCTTGTCCAAATAAATCTAGCCGCGGCCCTTTACCAACTGCGTTGCCACCGTCGCCACCCTCGCGCCCAGCAGCTCGCCCGTCTTCAGGTCGCCTGCGCCCGGAGCCACGTCTGTCCCGGCCTGAGCCGACGCGGCCATCACACCCATGAAGCTGCCCAGGCGATTTACGTCCTCCAGCTTCGCGCCGTGCTCGTCACTCGTGTGGACCGGAGGCTCGCCCAGGCCCACCCAGATCATGCCGTGCTGCATGGCATTGATGAAGAGCCCCTGCAGCGTGTTCAGCTTGTCGCCGCTGAAGCTGCCGGAGTTAGTAAAGCCTGCGGCAATCTTGTTCTTCCACTCCTGCTTTGACCACGCGTATGCGCCCAGATCAATGAATGCCTTGAAAGGAGCGGAGTAGCCGCCCATGTAGGTCGGCGCGCCAAAGACGATGGCGTCCGCCGCTGCCAGCGTCGCCCACGCGGGCGCGTCTTTACCCAGCTCGTCCACGCTCAGCAGCCACGTTTCCGTGCCGCTCACTGATTTTGCTCCCTGCTCTACGGCCTCAGCCAACTTCCTGGTATGTCCATAACCGCTGTGATACACCACCGCAACCTTCGCCATGCTCATCTCCATCTATGTCTGGGATTCAATTCATTCCTTTAGATGAATCCTGAACTCTCCCGATGCAGAATGTGCAGAAAGATATTCCCGCCGCGCGAAATCCAGCGTGGAATCCACTGGCGTAAACGCTATACTCCACAGTGAAGGAGAATCACTGGATGAGCACCACTGCACCCGCCACCGCCGCGCTATCCGGCCAGAGCATCAGCGCTGATGAGTTTCAGGCGCTGGAACAGAAGGTTCTGCGCGCCGTCGAGATGATCAAAGCCGAGCGTGAGGCCCGCGAAGAAGAGCATAAAGCCCGCCAGGCCGCTGAAGCTGAAGCCGCTTCGCTGCGCGCGCAGTTGCAATCGCAGGAATCGCGCGCCGATGTGGTCGAAGGCGAGATCCAGACCTTGCGCCGCGAACGCGACGCCGTCCGCCAGCGCGTGGAGAAGATGCTGCGCCAACTGGACGAACTTGAGTAGCTTGCTGCAAAGGAGGCACGCATGAGCGAAAGCGAAGCAGAGAATCCGCAGGCAGTAAGCGTCGACATCTACGATCAGGTCTACCATCTCCGCGGCACCAACCCTGCCCACATCGAGAAGCTGGCCGCGCTGGTGGATACCAAGATGCGCGCCGTCTCCGCCCAGGGCGCCACGGTGGACTCACTCCGCGTCGCCGTGCTGGCCGCGCTGAACATCGCCGACGAGCTCTACGCCATGCGCGAGCGCTACTCCGATCTCGCCGGCAGCATGGACCAGGCCACCCAGTCGCAAACCTCCCTCCGCTCCCGCGCCGATTCCCTCGCCGGCCTGCTGGACGAAGTGCTGGAAGAACGCAAGGCAGGCTAGGCTGTATCGGCATATAAGCCTCGGGTAGATCAAAAATGGATCAGAAGCGTCATTCTGAACGCCCTTGATGATCTGTCATCCTGAGCTCACTTTATGATTCGTCATCCTGAGCGATGATTCGTCATCCTGAACACACTTTACGATCCGTCATCCTGAGCGCTTTTGCGAAGGATCTCAGTATTCCACCCCTCACCCGCAGCCCCCGAGTCATTCTGAGCGAAGCGTAGCGCAGTCGAAGAATCCAGACGCAGCTCAAGCTCCGATAGCCGCCAAAAAGCTTCTCAACCACAGATGCCCTCTCCTTCCCCAGCAAGCTAAGGATTCTGCTTTAGCTTTTCACGGGGGATTAAGCCCCCGGCTTCAACCCACACGATCATCCGTGCATAAAAAAGGGGGCTTCAGCCCCAGCCCCCCAACTTGCGAATCTCACCCGCCCCAGTTAGCATCCAAGACAGAACCGGCCTGCGAAGCAGGTGCAATGGTCTACGCTGGTTGAACCAACATTCATTGAACCAGGGATTTTGACTCGCGTATTCAGCTCGGTGTGCTGTCCTCCAGTCAGGAACGCCTAAAGAGCCGCGGCAGAGTTCCGTCGTCTTAGGACGGGTTCACCGGCGCTCCATCGCACGGCCCAGCGGGTCGGTTTCTTCTTCTCCCCGGCACACTCCCCGCCACAATCATGTTCCCTCGGCTCGTCCAATTCGGCTCGCTCACCATCCCCACGCACAGTGCCTGCATCGCTCTCGGGCTGATGCTCGGGCTGATGCTCGCGGTGCGCACCGCGCGCCTGCTCGCGCTGGATGCTGACGCCGTCAGCAACCTCGCCTTTACCGCCATCGCCGGATACATCGTCGGCGGCCGCGTGGTTCTGCTGGCCACGCACTGGCACGAGCTGCTGCAGTACCCAGCCCTGCTCTTCGTGGTGAACTCACACTCGCCCGCGGTGCTCTACGGCGGCATCGCCGTGGCGTGTGCCGCCTGCGGATGGATGCTGTGGGCAGAGCGCCTGCCGCTGCGCCGCACGCTGGATGCCCTTGCCGCGCCCATCGCGCTGGCCGCCGCGCTGGGCTGCGTGGGAGCCTTTGCCGGCGGCGCGCAGTTCGGCTCCGCCACCACCGTACCCTGGGCCGTGCGCTTCCATAGCCGCTACGCACTGATGTGGAGCGGCACGCCGCTAAACGTCCCGCTTCACCCGGTGCAGCTCTACGAGGCCGCAATCGAGCTCGCCCTTTGCATTCTTCTCCTTATCCTGCTGCGCCTGCGTCATCGCGATGGCGAACTGATCGGTGCATGGCTCTTTCTCGCCGGCATGGCGCGATTTGTGCTGGAGTTCTGGCGCGGAGACCGCGGCGTGGAATTTTTCAGCGGATTCCTCGACCTTACCCAGTTGGTCGCGCTCGCCATGATGCTCGCTGGCGGTATCCTGTGGATGCGCCTTTGTGCGCGGGAAGCCGAGACCTATGCCATCTAAGAACATGCTTCCCAAGGGCCAGCGCCGCCGCAGCGTGCGGCCGCAGTACATTGCAGCCCGCTCTGCCGCTCAGGAAGAAGAGACCGTCATCCCCGTCATCGAGAGTGACGATCTGGAAGACGGCATTCGCAGCTTCACGGCAGACGCAGCCGCCAGCGGCATGCGCCTGGACATGTATCTCTCCAAATGCCTGCCGGATATCAGCCGCGCCCGCGTGCAACTGCTGATTGACAATGCGCAGGTGCGCGTCGATGGCAAGCCCGCATCGGCCAAACAAAAGGTTCGCGGCGGTCAGGCCATTGAGATTGAAGGTGAGCCGCGACCGGAGCCGCTGCACGCCATCGCGGAAGATATTCCCCTGCACATTATCTACGAGGACGACGATCTCGCCGTGGTGGACAAGCCCGCCGGCATGATGGTGCACGCAGGCGCGGGCGCGACCGACGATATTCGCAACCGCGGTACGCTGGTCAACGCCCTGCTCTTCCACTTGCAGCAGCTCTCTGCCGTGGGCGGCGAGATGCGTCCCGGCATCGTGCATCGCCTGGACAAGCAGACCAGCGGCCTTATCCTGGTCGCGAAGAATGACAGCACCCACCGCAAGCTCTCTGAGATGTTTGCGCGGCGGCAGTTTGAGAAGACCTACATCGCGCTGGTGCATGGCCGCGTCGAGCGCGCCAAGGGAACCATTGACGCTGCCATCCACCGCGATGCCGTGCGCCGCACCCGTATGACCACACGCCGCGCCGGTGGCCGCAGCGCCGTCTCGCACTACACCGTGCTGGAGCGGCTGGAGACCACGCGCGGCGAGTTTTCGCTGGTCGAGGTCCGCATTGAGACCGGCCGCACGCACCAGATTCGCGTGCACATGGCCTCCATCGGCCACCCCGTGGTGGGCGATACCCTCTACGGCGCGCCCCTCAGGATCGGCCTCGCCGCTCCGCAGAAAAGCTCCCGCGGAGCCTCCATCCTGCTGCAGCCCGACCTGCGCGCCAAAGGTGCGGTGAAACAAGCTGCACCCCCCGCAGCCGAAAAGGTGGAGCCGCTCACCCTGGAACGCAACTTCCTGCACGCCGCCCGCCTCCGCTTCGCCCATCCCCAGACCGGCAAGCAGCTGGAGCTGGAAGCGCCGCTCGCTCCCGAGCTGACGGCGTTTCTGGCCTTGCTGAAAAGCTGACCGGTCAACAGCGAAGAACGGTCAACAGCAAATACAGGGATCCTTCGCTACGCTCAGGATGACGGCGTTAAATCGGACAGCTCAAAGGGCTGAAGATCTAAATATTCCCTCCGAAGGCAAAGCACTTCTGCCCGCGCGAAGCGCCTTTCGCCGTCCGCGCAGGACCCTTGTTAGAATTGAGCCAGTGAATCCCGTGAAAGCAACACCGCTCAGCCTCTGCGCCGCACTCGCCCTCACCTTCAGCGCCTACGCCCAGACGCCCACTCCGGCACCCGCTCCGCTGCCTCCCGCCGCCACCGCGCCAGCCCAACCGGCTGATGCGTCGTCCTCGGATCGCTCCAACGTGGTCATCAAGGTCAGGACCAGCGAAGTCAATCTCATCTTCACGGTGACCGACAAGCACACCAATCAGTCCATCAAGAATCTGCAGCAGCAGAACTTCGGCCTGCTGGATGACGGCAAGCCGCCGCTGCGCGTTCTCAGCTTCAAGCAGCAGACGAATCTGCCCCTGCGCGTCGGCATCGTGCTGGACACCAGCAGTTCCGTGCGCACCCGCTTCCACTTTGAGCAGGAAGCAGCGACAGAATTTCTGCTGGAGATTCTCGGCCGCCAGGACCGCGCCTTCGTGGAAGGTTTTGATGTCGGCATTGACGTCTCGCAGGATTTCACCGGCAACATCGACAAGCTGAACCAGGGCATCCAGGCGCTGCGCCCCGGCGGCGGCACTGCTCTCTACGACGCGGTCTACAAGACCTGCCGCGACCAGCTGCTGCCGCTGCAATCGCAGGAATCCACCCGCCGCGCCATCATCCTGGTCTCTGACGGCGACGACATCTACAGCCACGCGCTGGAGTCTGACGCCATCAAAATGTGCCAGCGCGCTGAGACCATCATCTTCGCCATCAGCACCAACGTGGGCCCTTCGAAAGACAAGGGCGATGACGTGCTGAAGGAGATGTCAGAGGCTACGGGCGGCCAGACCTTCTTCCCCAAGCGTATTGAAGACGTCGCGCTCGGCTTCAACAGCATCCGCGACGAGCTGCGCAGCCAATACTCCCTGGTCTATGAGCCTGCTGACTTCAAAATGGACGGCGCCTTCCGCACCATCTACCTGGAAGCCATCAACCCGCGCTACGTGGTACACGTCCGCCACGGCTACTTCGCGCAGAAGGCTGACCAGTAACCGCCGCCCCACCATCCCCGAGTCATTCTGAGCGCACTTTAAAATCTGTCATCCTGAGCGAAGTTTGGGGCGCTTTTGCCCCAAACGCAGCCGAAGGATCTGCTTCTCGCCCTTCTTTTGTTCGTCATCCTGACGCTTGAGCGTAGCGAAGCGGCAGGATCTCAGTATTCCCTACTCCCCCGCCAGCAACTTCCGCAGCGCCTCTTCGTCAATCACCGGCACACCCAGCTGTTTTGCCTTATCCAGCTTCGAGCCCGCATCATCCCCCGCCACCACATAACTCGTCTTCTTGCTCACAGAGCCGGAGACGCGCCCGCCCGCCGCCTCAATCTTCTCCTTCGCCTCATCGCGCGTCATGCCGGCCAGGGTTCCAGTGAGCACAAACGTGCGCCCAGCCAGCACGTCAGATACTGCCTTCTTCTCTGCGATGGGATTCACACCGGCAGCCTTCAACTTCGCCAGCACCTGAAGATTTTTCGGATTGCGGAAGAAGTCGTAAACCGCCTCGGCCACGCGCGGGCCCACCTCATGCACGCGCTCCAGCTCTTCTTTCTCCGCTGCCTGCAGCGCATCCATCGATCCGAACGCGTCGGACAGCAACTGCGCCGTGCGCTCACCCACAAAGCGGATGCCCAGCCCATGCAGCACGCGCGCCAGCGGAGCTTCTTTCGATTTCTTGATCTCCGCCAGCAACGCATCCGCCGATTTTTCGCCGATGCGCTCCAGCTCCAGCAACTGCGCGCGCCGCTCATGCAGCGTGTACAGGTCGGCGATGTCGCTCACCAGACCCGCGCCGAGCAGCTGCTCCACCATCGCATCGCCCAGCCCTTCAATATTCATCACGCCGCGCGATGCGAAATGCAGAATCTCCTCACTCACACGCGCGGGGCAACTGATGTTGATGCAGCGCCAGTCCGCTTCGCCCTCTTCGCGCACCAGTGCGCTCTCGCAGACGGGGCAGTTCGCGGGGAATTTAATCTTCTCCGTCCCGCGCGGATGCTTCTTGTCCTCCACCGCCTCCACTACTTTAGGAATCACGTCGCCGCCGCGCTCCACCACCACATAATCGCCGATGAACAGCCCCAGCCGCGCAATCTCATCCTCGTTGTGCAGCGTGGCGCGGCTCACCGTTGTCCCGCCGATGAAGACCGGTGCAAGCTCCGCCACCGGCGTCACCTTGCCGGTGCGGCCCACCTGGAACGAGACACCCAGCAGCTGCGTAATGCCCGCGCGCGCCGCAAATTTATACGCAATCGCCCAGCGCGGCGCTTTGCCGGTGAAGCCCAGCCGCTGCTGCTGCGCCACCGCGTCCACCTTCACCACCACGCCGTCAATCTCATACGGCAGGGTCTCGCGCAGCTCCTCTGCGTGCGCAATAAATGCCAGCACCGCATCGATCGTCTTCGCCCTGTCGCGATGCGGATTCACGCGGAAGCCTGCTGCCGCCAGCGCATCCAGCGATGCGCTCTGCAGCGGTAGCAGCGGATCGCCATTCTGCAAGAGAAAATAGGCGTAGAAATCCAACCGCCGCTGTGCCACGATATTCGGCTCCAGCGTGCGCAGCGTGCCTGCCGCGGCGTTTCGCGGATTCGCCGCGCGCGCCATTCCTGCCGCCTCGCGCTCTTCGTTCATTCGCACAAACGCCGCGTTGGGCATCACCACTTCGCCGCGCACTTCAAACTCCGCAGGCAGCCCCGCGGCCTTCAGCTTGCCCGCGCCAATGCTGAGCGGAATCGAGCGGATAGTGCGCACGTTGCCGGTCACATCTTCGCCCACGGTGCCGTCGCCGCGGGTCACGCCGCTCACCAGATGCGCGCTGCTCCCCGTCGCGCTGTACTGCAGCGCCAGCGACAGACCATCCATCTTCATCTCGCAGGTGTACTGTACCGCCGCGTCTTCGCCCAGCAGATCGTGCACACGGCGATCCCACTCGCGCAGCTCCTGCTCGTTGTAGGCATTGTCCAGCGAGAGCATGGGGCGCGAGTGCGCCACCTTGCGGAATCCCTCGGCCGGCTTGCCGCCAACGCGCTGCGTGGGCGAATCCGTCGGCACCGGCAGGCCTGACTCCGCCTCCAGCCGCTTCAGCTCATTCATCAGCGCGTCATACTGCGCGTCCGTAATCTTCGGCGCGTCCAGCACATAGTAGAGATGCTCGTGGCGGCGCAATTCATCGCGCAGCGCCTCCATTTTTTCCGCCGATTTGTGCGCGTCTGCCATCCCAAGAATTATATGAGCGCCAGCGCGAACCCGGAATTAAGAGACAGCCCCGGCAGCCCATCCCCCCTGTCATCTTGTGCATTCACTTTATGGTTTGTCATCCTGAGCGCAGCGAAGGATCTCAGTATTTCCCCCTCCACCCGCCCCCTTACCATCCCCCGAGTCATTCTGAGCGAGCGCAGCGGGCCGAAGAATCCAGACGCAGCCCGCACCACCCCTGCCGTCAAAGAGCTTCCGCCGCACAGCCGCCCCAGGAGGACCCGCAGCGCAAGCCAGCTCCGCGGCCCTGTTCCCTGTTCCCTAATCCCTGTTCCCTGTATTCTGAACACAGCATGGAACCCGTCACCCACTTTATGACCGGCGCCTGCCTTGGCCGAGCCGGGTTCAATCGCACCACCGCCTACGCCACCCTCGCCATGACGCTCGCCGCCGAGGCCCCCGACCTGGACGTCTTCTGGTCCATCGCCGGGCCGGTCGCCGGATTCCAGCATCATCGCGGCTGGACGCACACTCTCATCGGCACGCCGGTTGTTGCCACCGTGGTCGTGCTGGCCGTCTACGCTTATGATCGCTGGCGGCGCACTCGCCCTGCGCACCAGATATCTCCGCAGCCCGTGCGCTGGGGCATGCTCTGGCTCTGCGCATGGATCGCCGCTCTCAGCCACATCCTGCTCGACTACACCAACAACTACGGCGTGCGCCCCTTCTTCCCCTTCAATCCGCGCTGGTACGCGGGCGGCATCGTCTTCATCTTTGAGCCGGTACTCTTCGCCGTGCTGCTGGCCGCGCTGGTGGTGCCTGCATTGCTCGGACTGGCCGACCGCGAGATTGGCGCGCGCCCCCCGCGCTTTCGCGGCCAGAGATGGGCCATCTTCGCGCTGGTTGCCATGGTCGCGCTGTGGGGTTGGCGCTACGCTGAGCAGCAGAGCGCGAAGCAGCTTCTGCTGAACGACGAAGCCGCGCAGGACGGCGGCCCCGTCACCGTGCAGAAGGTCGCACTCAGCCCCTACCCCGCCAATCCCTTTCTGTGGCAGGCCGTCGTCGAAACGCCCGACGATTACCGCGTCGCCACCATCAACCTGCGCAACAGCTCCGTCGTGAGCGATGCGCAGACCGACATCTTTCACAAGCCGGCGGAGACACCGGTCACGCTCGCGGCTAAACGTTCGCCGCTGGGCCGCGCCTATCTTGACTGGTCAAAATTTCCGCTGGTGCAGGAGGGGGGCCCCGGTGAAACCGAAAGCGGCGAGCCAGCTACCCTTGTCACCTTTCAGGATCTGCGCTTCCACTACGACACTCCGTTCCTGCGCGGCATCATGAAGAATCCGCTGGGCGCGTCAGTCTATGTGAACGCCTCCGGCCACGTCGTGCAGATGCAGATGGGCGACCGCATCCAGCATTAGAGCATTTTTGTTTCAAGTATTAGCCTCGGCCGGCGAACTGGATCAATCCAGCTTGCCTGAATAGCCGCATAGCCTGAACAACCAGTTTGCCTGAAGACCCAGCTTTGCATGAAGAGTCGTATTGCCTGGATTAAGCCCCCGGCTTCAGCCGGGGGAGTGGGGCTTCAGCCCCACGGAAGTCAGCACAGCAAAAGTAGCGGGCTTTAGAGGGTGCTGAAAAAGTCCAGTTCTCTCCGGGAAGAGTGCCTCAGCGGCTAAAGCCGCATTCGAGCGATTGAGGTTACGGCGGGACTGAAGTCCCGCCCTTTCAAAGCGACGACTTTTTCAGCATCCTCTTTAGCCCCGGAGACCGCTCTTCTATCCCACCACCGTCAACTTCAAAATCAAACTTGCTCTAACCCGCACCATCGCCGCTGACGCTATACTGTTCCAACGGAGATATTCTCCGGCACTCTTCTCACCATCCTGCTGCTGAGGTTCCTATGATCGCCTATCTCATTCTCCTGCTGGCCATCGTCAGCCGTGTTGTTCCCCACACCGTGAACCTAACCGCCGTGGGAGGCAGCCTGCTCTTCTTCGGCGCGCGCCGCAGCCGCTGGCAGGCCGTCATCGCCATGGTGGCGCTGGCCGCGACTGATTTCTACCTGACCCGCTTCGTCTATGGCTACGCCTTCCACACCAATGCCTATCTCGTCACCTGGGCCTGGTACGCGGGCGTCTGCCTGCTCGGCCATGCCCTGCTCAGCCGCAAGGCCGGAGCGTTGCGCGTAGGCGCTGCCGTCTTCACCTCGGCCACCTCGTTCTTCGTGATCAGCAACTTCGTGGTCTGGTCCGGTTCGGTCATGTACGCCCACTCTGCCGCCGGTCTGGCAAGCTGCTATGCCGCCGCGCTGCCCTTCTACGGTAACGACCTGGTCTCCACCGGCCTGATCGCCGGTGCTCTCTTCGGACTGCCCGCCCTGGGCCGCAAGCTGGCAGACGCCATGCACCGCGATCACTCCGCCGCCGCATAATTCCGCTTCATCGCGGCAAGGCTTTTTCACTTCCATCGCACAAACAAAAGGCGCTCCGTCGGGAGTGCCTTTTGTTTTTCCTTTGTCATATTCACGGCGCAGTGGAGCTGCGGTTGCATCGCTGCTTACGGTGTAGTCTCGTCTTCCGCCAGGGCATCCTCATCCTCTGCCGCGAAGCGCAGACGGCTGCGGCGGTCAAAGATCTTCCGCACCACGTAGAACACGACGGCCAGAATCAGCAGGCCGATCCCCAGCATCGCCACCGCTCCATGGCGATGGAACTCCTGCTCCACGCTGTGCAGCCTGTCCGGCCCGAAGTAGAGGATCAGCAATCCGCAGGCGAGGAACTGGATTAATTTCCCCGTAAAGACAGCCAGCACATACGGCACCGGACGCATCTCGAAGACACCCGCCGCAAACTGAAAGAGCTTCATCGGCGTGGGCGGCGGCCCCATGGCCGGAATCATGATCGCGAGAAACTCCTGGCGCTCAAAGCGGTCGCGCATCCGCTCATAGCGTTCGCGGTTGATGCGCTTCAGCAGCACCAGTTCGCCGCCGGCGCGGCCCACGTAGTACGGCACCAGGCTCCCCACTGCAGACGCGAATGCCGCCATCAGGCTGTACAGCACAAACTTCTGGTGCGCGGTGGCCACGTAGCCCATCACCAGCACGTCCATGGTCATGGGCAGGGGAAAGAGCGCCGAATCAATCAGCGCCAGCGCGCCCAGCCCCCATATGCCGAGAGGCTTGAGCACCAGAAAGAGAAGCACGGAAAGCTTATGTACGGCAGCGAGGGGCTTAATGGTCACAACAGTCACTGATTTTACCTGCCGCCGTCCACTTCCGGCAGATTCTCATGTGCCGTGTCCCCCGCCAGCAGGTCCAGCGCATGGGGCAGAATACCCAGCACCGCACGCAGTGACGTAACCGCCCCGCGCGGGCTGCCCGGAAGGTTCACGATGAGCGAGGCGCCCACGCTGCCGCAGATGCCCCGGCTCAGCGCCGCCAGCGGCGTCTCCTTCGCGCCCTCGGCCCGCATCCGCTCGCCCAGGCCCTCCAGCACGCGCTCACACACCTGCCGCGTCGCTTCAGGAGTCACATCATGCGCCGCCAGCCCGGTTCCACCGGTGGTCACCACCAGCTGCGCCTTCCCGGCATGGGACCGCAGCGCTGCGGCAATGGCCGCTGCGTCATCCGGAACCACGGCAGTTGCCATCACGGCGAACCCGGCTTCGCGCAGCAGATGCACCACAGCGGGGCCGGAAACGTCAGTCCGCTGCCCCGCGGCACAGCCATCGCTCACCGTAATCACCGCTGCCTGGAAGACTTTTGCCATCTTCCTGATTCTACGTTGCCTGAAGTTTCCGTGCGCTCAGGGAAATGACGAGATCCCTGCGCCAAAGCGCTCAAAATGACAAGCGCCGGAGGGGTTCAGCCGCTTCCCGTTGGCCAAAACATCCCCTCCGCGCGTCTAACCAGAGAAGATGCGAAAATAAGAGAGAGAAAGTTTTGCGCTGCATGGGGCAACTTTGCCTGCATCCGCGCGTCCGTACTCACAGATATGCCAGCACACATCCCTGATCATGAGCCGGTGGAGACACCCACACCTTCCACTGCGCCCAAGTTCGTTGCCGCGGGCTCCCGCTACAGCGATCTGGAGACACATGAGCTCTGGCAGCTGCTGGATGATATGGACGACGAGCGCGCCCGCGCCCGCCGCCGCGAGGCCTTCTACCTCTCCACCATCGTCTACCTGCTGCTGGCCTGGTTCGTCTTCTATGGCCCCAGCGTGCTCTGGCACCAGCCGCACATGATCAATCCTGCCGATGTGCTGAAGCAGAGGAACCTAACCTATCTGGATCTGCCTCCCGATGCGCTAAAGCAGCTCAAGCCGAAGACGCCGCCGAAGACACTCTCTGACAAAGACCGCACCGAGCAATCGGTCAAGCCGCAGCTGGATAAGAAGACGCTGCAGCACCTGCAGGCGCAGGAGCCGCCCGCCCCGCCGCAGCCGCCCGCTCCCCAGCAGCAGGCGCAGCTGCCTCCTGCTCCCCAGCCCCAGCAGCAGCAACCCATCGTGGATGCGCCCCGCCCGCAGCCGAACCGCTCCGGCAATCGCCCCTCCACGGTGAGTGACAGTCTGCAGCGCCTGGCGGAGAATGCCCGCCCCACGCGCCCCGGCCTCTTCGGCGACTACGGCAGCCCCGGCGTGCCGCACCATGGCGGCCTGCAGGCTCCGGTAGAGGTGCTGAGCGACACCACCGGCGTGGACGAGAACCAGTTGAATGCCTATCTGAAGCGGCTGGTGCATGACGTGAGACAGACCTGGATACCGCTGCTGCCGGAGGAGACCGAACCGCCCCTGAACAAGCAGGGCGAGACGTTGATCCGCTTCACCATCGCGCCTGACGGCCATGTGCTGGGCATGCAGCTGGTGGATTCGACCCACGACACCGCCATCAACCGCGCCGCCTGGGGCTCCATCACCGGCACCTCTTTCGGCGTTCTGCCCAAGGGTATGAAAGATCCTAATCTGACGCTCCTCATCCGCTACATGGTGAACGAGCAACCGGACGAGTAAGCTGCTGCTATGCCGCATCCTATGCAATCCGCGACGCAGAGAGCACACCGCCGCAGCCAGGTGCGTGGACTGCTCTGGCTGGCGCTGCTGGTCATCGGGTTCAGCATCGCGCGCGCCGGTCTGCATGCGGCCTTCCCCGGCGGATGGTGGCGCCTGTGGTAGCCAATCCTATTCAGGTGCTGGAGCCGCTGCTGATTGTGCTGCTTGGCCCCACCGCCAGCGGCAAGACCGCGCTCTCGCTGCAGCTGGCAGAGAAACTCTCCGGCGAGATCGTCAGCTGCGACTCGGTTGCCGTCTTCCGCGAGCTGGAGATCGGTACCGCCAAGCCTTCGCGCGCGGAACGCCAGCGTGTGCCCCATCACCAGATCGATGTGCGCAATCCTGACGAGCCCTGCACCGCGGGCGACTACGGGCGCGAGGCGCGGGAGTCGCTGGCCGGCATCACCGGCCGCGGGCGCGTTCCCATCGTGACCGGGGGCACGGGCCTGTACCTGCGCGCGCTGCTTGACGGGCTCTTCGCAGGCCCGGCACGGTCAGACGCGTTGCGTGAGCGGCTGCGCGCGAAAGAGATGCGCCACGGCAGCGGGACTCTGCACCGCCTGCTCTCGCGGCTTGACTCCGACTCCGCCGCGCAGATGCATGCCAACGACCTGCCCAAGATCATCCGCGCGCTGGAGGTGCCCCTGCTCACGCGGCGCACCATGACGGAGGCGTGGAAGGACGGGCGCGATCCGCTCACCGGCTACCGCATCCTGCGCATCGGGCTGGAACCGCCGCGCCCTCTCCTCTATGACCGGATCAATCGGCGCGCCGCCGCGATGTTTGACGATGGCCTGGTGGAAGAGACGCAGATGCTGGTGGAGCGCTATGGCTACGATTGCCGGCCACTGCAATCACTGGGCTACGCGCAGGCCGCTGCGGTGCTGCGCGGCGAGCTGACCCGCGACCAGGCCGTGACCAGCACCCAGCAGGGCCATCGCAACTACGCCAAGCGCCAGTTCACCTGGTTCCGCCGCGAGCCGGAGGTGCACTGGTTCAAGGGCAGCGGTGACGACCGCGAGATTGCCGCCGCCGTCCTGCATCTCGCGCAAAGTCAGCTGTAAGAGAACCCTCCCCGACCGTCCGCACAAAAAAAGGCCGCGGCGCCTGAAGCACCGCGGCCTGACTGCAGATACCTCTCTCTCTAGATGACGAGAGCGTCTGCAAGCCGGAAGGTCACAATCGATTCCGCCGGAATATTGATGTCGCGATTGCCCGTCAGTCCAGCCGCAGCCGTACCCGCGCCGCCGCCGGCAAGGCCGCCGATCAGCAGGCCAACACCGCCGGAAGCGATTCCGCCGATCAACATGCCCGCGCCAGCGCCGCCGCCGATCATAGCCGCCGAGCGCTTGCCCTTACCCTTCTTGGTGCGCGTCAGATCGTGCGTATCCAGCGGATAGCTTTGGCCGTTGATATTCACGGCGGTCAGGCGCAGCTCCAGGATCGAAGCCCCCTTGAAGTGGCCGCGCCTGTGCGATTCCACCACTTCGCCCTCCACGGCTGAGCCCTTATTGATCGCCACTCGATTGTTCTCGTCCATTACCGGCTCTACGATCTCGCCGGTAAAGCGCGAACCCGCCGGTGTGTCCTTCACGCTGATGTGCTGGTCAATGCGGATTTGCAGCCGCGTGCCTGCGGGCACATTCACTGAAACTGGCGTCACCACCGGGGTCCCCGGAGCGGGTGCGGTGTTCGCTGCGGTAGTTGACTCATTCGCCGGAGCCGTTGTGCCGCCCGTGGTTGAAGTCGTCGTCGTGGTGATCTGCGGAGCCTGACCGGGTGCGGCCGGCGGCTGTACCACGGTCGTCGTCGTGTTGCCATTCTTGTCAGTCGTCACCACCTGCTGCGGCTGGCCGGTCGCGATCGCCTGCTGCGTCGCCTGATCGATGGCCTTCTGCTCCTTGGACTTGCAACCTGCAAGCGTAAAAGCCATGGCGGCCACGCAGATTAGATTACGGGAGTACCGGAGTGTTGGATTCATGGGGAGTGCCTTTCTCGTTCTGAGGTGTATGCGCGCCTTACGGCGTCCACTCAGTACGATGCGAAAGACATTGGCCTGCGCAGCAAAAATGAACCTATATTTTTTTAAATTTGAGGCAACTCAGCGGCGGTATACGATAGCGCCGTTGCGGATGGTGAGCGCGATGCGCCCCGGCAGGCTCCAGCCGTCAAACGGCGTATTCTTTGAGCGCGAACGCGATTCGCTCGCATGGAATGTCCAGTCGGCGCCGGGATCGAACAGCACCACGTCCGCCGCCGCTCCCTGCGCCAGCGCGCCGCGCCCGTGCAGGTTCAGCACCTGCGCCGGCCCCAGCGCCAGCAGGTGAATCACGCGCTCCAGCTTCATGCCATGCTTCCGGTGCAGCAGGCGCAGCGTCAGTCCCAGCGCGGTCTCCAGGCCGGTAATGCCATTGGCCGCGCGCTCAAACTCCACCTGCTTCTCGTGCGCGGCGTGGGGCGCATGATCGGTCGCAATGGCATCGATCGATCCATCCAGCAGCCCCGCGATCATCGCCTCGCGATCCACCTCCGCACGCAGCGGCGGATTCATCTTGTGGTGCGTGTCGTAATCCCCCACCGCCTCGTCCGTCAGGGTGAAGTGATGCGGCGCGACTTCGCAGGTGACATGCAGCCCATCTTTGCGGGCCTGCTTGACCGCCTCCAGCGCGCGCGATGTGGACAGATGCGCCACGTGCAGATGCGGCCGCAGATGCTTATCGCGCGCCACGATCTCGCGGATGAGTTTGATATCGCGCTCTACAATGCGCGCCTCCGCCTCCACCGTCATGCCGCGCAGCCCCAGACGGAACGCCACCGGACCCGCATTCATGCTGCAGCCGCCCGTCAGCCGCGTATCTTCAGCATGCTGGATCACCGGCAGACCGGCGCGCGCCGCTGCAACCAGTGTCTGCAGCATAATGTCGTCGCCCAGGATCGGCTTGCCGTCGTCTGACACGCCCACCACCCCCGCCTTGCGCAGTGCGGCATAGTCGGTCAGCTTCTCGCCCATACTCCCCACCGTCGCCGCGCCGATGGGAAACACGCTCACCACCGCTTTGCGCTCCGGCGCCAGCATCCAGCGCGTGATCTCCGGCGTGTCATTCACCGGAATGGTGTTCGGCATGCAGCACACGCTGGTGAATCCGCCGGCAGCAGCAGCAGCGGTTCCCGTGGCGATGGTCTCCTTGTAGCTCTGTCCCGGCTCGCGCAGATGCACATGGATATCCACCAGCCCCGGCGCAACCACCAGCCCGGTAGCATCCACCACCGTCGCGCCCTGCACCTTGCCCAGTTGTCCCGGCTTCTCCACCGCCGCCACCGTGCCGTCGCGCAGCAGCAGATCGCGCAGCGCATCGGTGCCCGTCGCCGGATCCACCACGCGTCCGCCGTGAATCACCATGGGTTTCGCGCTCATGCCGGGCCTCCATTGCTCTGCAGCGCGCGCACCAGCAGCGCCATGCGGATGGCTACGCCGTGCCGCACCTGTTCCGCGATCATGGACTGCGGCCCGTCCGCCGCCTCGCTGCTGATCTCCAGCCCGCGGTTGATGGGCCCGGGATGCAGCACCACCGCCTTCGGCGCATACAGCGCCAGCCGGTCAGCAGTGAGCTGATAGTCGTCAATATATTGCGCCAGGTCCAGCTGCAATCCAGCCAGCCGCTCTTTCTGGATGCGCAGCATCATCGCTACATCCGCCTGCGCCAGCGCCTTGTCAAAATCGCGCTCAATGCTCACGCCCGGACCCAGCGTGGTCGCGTGCTCCGGCAGCAGCTCCGGCGGCCCGCAGAAGATCACCCGCGCCCCCAGACGCGGCAGCAGCAGCGCATTGGACCGCGCCACGCGGCTATGCAGAATGTCTCCGGTGATCACCACCGTGACGCCGCGCAGGGTCGCCTTGGTGATTCCTGCCGCAGAGCGCGCGATGGGTGAAAGCCGCAGCCGCGCCAGCATCGTCCGCAGGTCCAGCAGCGCCTGCGACGGGTGCTCATGCATGCCGTCGCCTGCATTCAACACCGGCAGGCCGGTAGACTCGGCCAGCAGCCACGGCGCGCCCGAGCTGAGATGCCGCAGGATGATGCACTCCGCGCCCAGCGCGCGCAGGGTGATGCCCGTGTCCTTGAGCGATTCGCCCTTCTCAATACTGGAAGATTTGTCGCTGACCAGCGTCGTCACCACGCCCAGCGACTTTGCCGCCAGCTCAAACGACGTGCGCGTGCGCGTGCTGGATTCGTAGAAGAGCAGCGCGACCTTGCGCCCTTCCAGCAGCGTGGCCCGCTCTTTGGGCGAAGCCGCTTCCAGCTCGGTTGCTGCCTGCAGAATGCCGGAAACATCGTCGAGCGAAAGATGGGTGACGGAGAGAAGTGATCCGGCTGGATTCGATTGTTTGGAAACGGGAGTGCCTGTGTAGGATGCGGCAGCCTGCCGCGTGACTCGGGATGCTGTTTTCTTGCCTGCCATCACCAGCCTGGAGATTCAATTCCAAGTGTGTTGCGTGCCAACCGTTGCGCTGCTACGCCCGCTCCACCAGCAGCACCTGTTCTGAGCCGTCGATCTCCTGGAACTTCACTTCGATAATCTCATTGTCTGTGGTCTGCACGGTGCGGCCCACGTAGGTCGCTTCAATCGGCAGTTCGCGGTGTCCGCGATCAATCAGCACCAGCAGCTGCACGCTGCGCGGGCGGCCATGATCAAAAAGCGCATCCATCGCCGCGCGAATGGTACGGCCGGTGTAGAGCACGTCATCCATCAGCAGAATGTCGCGGCCGGTCACGTCGAATCCGATTGCCCCCTTATGGACTACGGGGCGCACATCATAGGTGCTGAGATCGTCGCGATAGAAACTGATGTCGAGAATGCCGGTATCCACCGCGCGCTTTTCAATCTGCGCAATGTGCGCGGCAATGCGGTTGGCCAGCGGCACGCCCCGGCGCTTGATGCCGACCAGCGCCACATTGCTGCTGCCGTTACTCTTCTCCGTGATCTCGTGCGCCAGACGCACCAGTGTCCGCTCAATCTCTGACGCAGACATCAGTCGAGCCTTTTCGCGCAAAACAGGTTTGCTGTCTTCACTCATATGGATTGTGGTGATGATACGTTCTGCCCCCGCTTCCGGGCAAATCCCTGTGCTGTGGAAAGCCCCGCCGCTCAAGCAAATTTGTTTCAAGTATTGACATTGCCTGCCGAACTGGGTCAATCCGTATTGCCGGAATAACCGTAGTGCCGGAATAACCGTAGTGCCTGAATAGCCGTATTGCCGGAATAGCTGTATTGCCTGAATAGCTGTATTGCCGGAATAGCTGTATTGCCGGAATAGCTGTATTGCCTGGATAGCTGTATTGCCTGGATTAAGCCCCCGGCTTCAGCCGGGGGGAGTGGGGCTTCAGCCCCACGAAAGTCAGCACAGCAAAAGTAGCGGGCTTTAGCCCCGGAGGTAACGTTTTACTGTCCATATCGAAACCGCGCCTATACCGGTCCGGGACGTGTGCGCAAGGGACGCAGCCACCCCAGCACCATGCAGGAGACCACCGAATACACCAGGATGCCGCCCGCCAGCATGACCGCAAATCCCAGCGCCATGGCCGCATGACCATCCGGCGTCGTAAAGAACTGGAAGAGCTTCACCGTCTCTGCCGCATTCCCGGCTGCGGCGCCATAGGTTGCCGTGAACTCGCTGATCTTCTTCGCGATAACCGTTGCGATCTGCTGGTCCATCTTCGCGCCGTTGTGCATGGGGTAGCGGTAGATCAGTTCGGCCACCGCATACTCCGCCGTCAGCACAAAACCCAGCAGAATGCCCAGCACCACGCCGATCCGCGCGCCCACTGCGCCGCCCATGGTCGCCCCGGGCACCCGCCGCTGGTAAAGATTGAGCGTGAGCATCGGCGCAGAGAAGACCGCGAACCAGCCCACCATGGAGAGTACCGGCACCACGCTGCCCAATCCGATGATTGCCGCCGAAGCCACCGCGATCATCGCCGCAATCCGCAGCGCGGGCCGCCAGCGAACCCGTCCCACGCCCGTGAACCGCGGCAACGGTGCATCGGCGCTGGGCGTCACCGCGCGTTCCGCAGCCACCCGCTCCACATCCGCCTCAGTCAAAACCAGTTGCGGTGCGCCGCAGACGGAGCAGTACAGGCTATCTTCCGGCATAAGCGCCGAGCACCGGTGACAGATTTTCTGGTCAGCTTGCATCCCTATCGAAGCTAACGCAGTAGCCCGCCAGTAGCAAATGGACACCACTGCGGGAGTGCCAAGCGTGCTCTTGGGATTAAGCCCCCGGCTTCAGCCGGAGGAGTGTGGGCTTCAAGCTCATACGATCCTCCATACACAAAAAGGGGCTTCAGCCCCGGAAGAAATACTCGCAGGGTTTCTCGCCCCCGGCAGCGATACCGGTCTATCACTGTGTTTTCGCATCTCACCCAGCATTCCAGCATCTGTATATCTATGACCAACGCCGTCAACGACCTCTTCTCTCCGCTCCAGCTCCGCGGCATCACCCTGCCCAACCGCATCGCCGTCTCGCCCATGTGCGAATACAGCTCCGTTGACGGGCTGGCAAACGACTGGCACCTCGTCCACCTCGGCAGCCGCGCCATCGGCGGCGCTGGCCTGGTGATGACGGAGGCGGCCGCCGTCTCGCCCGAGGGCCGCATCACGCCCGGCGATCTCGGCATCTGGAACGACGCACAGATCGCCCCGCTGCAGCGCATCACTGACTTCCTGCATCAGCACGGCAGCTACGCCGGCATCCAGCTTGCCCACGCCGGCCGCAAAGCCAGCATGGCCGTGCCGTGGGAGCCGGCCCGCCCCCTGACCGAAGCCGAAGGCGGCTGGGCCAACGTGCTCGGCCCCTCCGCCATCGCCTACTCCGACAATTACCCTCTGCCGCGCGAAGCCACGCACCATGAAATTCAGCGTCTCGTTCGCGCCTTTGCGGATGCGGCACAGCGCGCGCTCGATGCCGGCTTTGACGTAGTGGAGCTGCACGCCGCCCACGGCTACCTGCTGCACGAATTCCTCTCCCCGCGCAGCAATCAGCGTACGGATGAGTACGGCGGCAACTTTGAGAACCGCTGCCGCTTCCTGCTGGAGACGGTGCGCGCCGTCCGCGCCGTGTGGCCGCAGAATCTGCCGCTGCTGGTGCGCATCTCTGCCACGGATTGGGCCGAGGGTGACGCCCCGGCGTGGGATGTGGACCAGTCCATCGCACTGGCTGCCCTGCTGCGCAGCGAAGACGTTGACCTGATCGACGTCTCCAGCGGCGGTAACCTGCACAGCGCCAAAGTAGCCGTCGGCCCCGGCTATCAAGTGCCCTTCGCCAGCCGCATCCGCCACGAATCCGGCATGACCGTCTCCGCTGTCGGCCTGATCACAGAACCTGAGCAGGCTGACGCCATCATCCGCGAGGGCGAGGCCGACATGGTATTCCTCGCGCGCGAGCTGCTGCGCGACCCCTACTGGCCTCTCCACGCCGCACACGCGCTTGGTCGCACGGTGAGCTGGCCGGTCCAGTATGAACGCGCCGCAGCGGGCAAGGTGCCGCACCGCGCGCCGGTGCAGAAGCCCTGAGCTAATCCCTGCAAAAATGCCACTATTCCGCATGGAGTTAGCCGTATACTTCATGGCAGAGACGATGCCGTCACAGCCCTCAACCCGCAAGCGGAACACCGCGCCCAAACCACCCGCGCAGATTCCTGACAAGCTCTACTTTCGCATTGGCGAAGTAGCGAAGTTGTGCGACGTGCCCGCTTACGTCCTGCGCTTCTGGGAGAGTGAGTTTCCGCAGTTGAAGCCCAATAAGGGGGGCACCGGCCAGCGCCTGTACCGGCGGCGCGATGTGGAGAACGCTCTCGCCATCAAGCGCCTGCTCTACGACGAGGGCTACACCATTCCCGGCGCGCGCCAGGTCTTCAAAGAGCAGCAGAAACAAAAATCGCCCGAGCTGCCGTTTGAGCCGCGCGGCCGCAGCAGCCTGCAGACCGATATCCGCATACAGAAACTGCGCAAGGAACTGCACGAGATCCTGAATATGCTCGCCGGACCCGCTCCAGTCACACAGTTGAGCGCATCGCGTTTCCGTCCGCGCCTGAAACCGCAGGTTGCACCGGCCCCCGAGCGCGAACTCTTTTGAAGTTCGATACCATACACAACATGCACCGCAGAAAAGTTGAAATGTTCTGATGAGTAAGCTGCCATCGCCGCATGACGCCACCAAGTCCAGTTGGCAGGAATTCACACCGATCGCTCACGCGAACGCCTCGACTATGCCTGCAGAAACAAAATCCCGGAAGAAGCGCGGCGCCTGCGAGTTCTGCAGCAGCCGAAAGTTCATTCGTTCCGGCCTGCGCGGGATGCCCGATTTTCTGGCGATCCTGAAGCTGCGTTACCCGGTGCGCTGCCGCCGCTGCAGCCAGCGCCAGTTCGTCGATTTCCTGACCGCCAGCCTCTCCCTCTCCGCCTCTTCCCGCGGCCAAACCCCAACCCGCGCCCGCGAAAACTGGCGCTCCTGGACCAGCGGCACCGACCGCAAGATTCTGGAAGAGTGGAACGACAAAGACGACGAGTAGCTCCCCGCATCCCCTAACCATCCCCGAGTCATTCTGAGCGAGCGTCAGCGAGTCGAAGAATCCAGACGCTCTCCGCACCCCCATTACCGTCCATAAGCTTCCGCCGCACAGCCGCCCAAAGGGCAGCGCCCCCGCGCAAAGCCCTGAACCGCACCTGCCAACTCCCGCCTGCCCTCCCGCGCGATAAAATCAACCCACCGCCTATGTCAGTTGACCAATCCCCGCCGCCGTCGCCGCTTGAATCCGTCGCCACGACGAAGCGCCCCGGCTGGCTGCGCCTTTCGCACACCCACACGGCGCTCTCCGCCACGCTGCTGTTGATGGTCTCCACCATCCTCTCGCGCGTGATCGGCCTGGTGCGAGAGACCTACATCGCGTGGCTCTTCGGTGCGGGCGCGCAGACTGACGCTTACCGCGCGGCCTTCCAGCTGCCGGACATGATCAATTATTTTCTGGTCGGCGGCGTTGCTTCGGTCACGTTCGTGACCATCCTGAGCCGCTACCGCGAAGAGGGCCGCGAGGCCGAGGGCGAGGCCGCGCTCGCCTCCATCCTGACGCTGATGCTGGTCGTGCTCACTGCCGGAATCATCTTCGCAGAGATCTTCGCCCGCTCCTACGTGGCCTGGTGGTTCAACGGATTCTCGCCGGAGAAGATTGCGCTTACCACGCACATGACCCGCATTCTGCTGCCGGTGCAGCTCTTCTTTTTTGTGGGAGGCGTGCTGGGAGCGGTGCTGCTGGTGCGCAAGCAGTTCGCCTATCAGGCTGTGACGCCGCTCATCTACAACCTCGGCATCATCTTTGGCGGCGTGCTGTTTGCCCGGCACTACGGCGTCTCCGGCCTGGCCTGGGGCGCGCTCATCGGCGTAGTCGCGGGGCCGTTTCTGCTCAACCTGATCGGCGTCTATCGCGCCGACTTCCGCCTGCGCCTCTCGCTTGTATGGAACCATCCCGGCCTGCGCGAATGGGTGCGGCTCTCGCTGCCGCTCATGCTCGGCGTCTCCATTGTCACCTTCGATAGCTGGATCATCAATCACCTCGCCTCGCACGGCGACGGCCAGATCGCGCGGCTGAACTACGCCAAGGCACTCTTCACTGCGCCCATGGCCGTGCTGGCGATGGCCGCGGGCGCGGCGGCGCAGCCCTTCTTCGCCTCACTCATCAGCCAGGGCAAACGCGCTGAATTCGCCGCTACGGTCAACAGCTCCATCACGCGCATCGTCGCGGTCTCGCTGCTTGCGTCCGCGTGGATGATCGGGCTGGCGCAGCCCCTGGTCAACGTGGTCTACCGCCGCGGCGCGCTGCATCAGGCTGATGCCCTCACCATCGCGCTCTACTTCTCCGTCTTCGCCATCTCGCTCTTCTGCTGGGCTTCGCAGTCCATCTATTCGCGCGCCTTTTACGCCGCCGGCAATACCCTCACCCCCATGCTCGCGGGCACGGTGATCGTCATCGTCTCTTACCCGCTCTACTCCTGGCTCTATCTGCATCACGGCGCGCTCGGCCTCGCCATCGCATCCAACACCGCCATTCTTGCGCATACGATTGCCGTTGCTGTGCTGTTGAATCGCACCCGGCTGGTGCCGCTGCGCGGGCTGCAGTGGCGCGAGCTGGCACGCTCGCTCTTCACCGCGCTGGTCAGCTTCGCCGCGCTCGCCGGTCTGGGCCACCTGGTGCCCGTACACGGTGGGCTCGCGTTAAACGCCGCTTACATTCTTGTCGGCAGCGTTCTCTGGCTCGGCATCTGCTACGCGTTGCTCACGCTGCTTGGGTCCAGCCTGCCGCACACCGTATTCGGCCGCTTTCTGAAGCGCGCGCAAAAGAAAACGGCCCCGGCATAATCATTCGCCGGAGCCGCTCTTTTCTTTCCTCTGAATCTCTTATTCAGCCTCTTCCACAGCCAGCGGCAGTGAGGGCTCGCCTTCTTTGCCGGGCTTGCGGATATCAATGCCGCCCTTGAAAAATGCGCCGTCTTCAATGCTGATGCGCTGCGCGATCACGTCGCCCGTCAGCGAGCCTTCGCTGCGGATATCCACGCGGTCACTGGCAGAGACATTGCCCTTCACCTTGCCCAGCACAACCACTTCGCGCGCGGCGATGCTGGCTGCGACCTGCCCATTGCGGCCCACGGTCACGCGGTTGCCGGGCAGATTGATGGCGCCCTCAACCTTGCCGTCAATGTAGAGAGATTCTGAACCGCTGACCTCACCCTTGACGATGAGCGATTTGCCGATCGTTGCCTGGTCGCCCGCGGGCGCTGTCGGGGTGGGGGCTGCGGCGCGAACCGGTGCGGCTTCATAGGCGGAAACGCTGGGCGTGGGTGCAGACGGACGAACGGGTTCCGGCGCGGGCGTTCCTGTTGGCGGGGTATTAGGTTTCCACATGAGACTTCAATTCCTTTCGCATATGCCTGCCGGCTTGCGCGAGCTACACACCATCTTACTCTGCCTGCCTGTGCTTCGCAGAGCCCGTAAGTGGATGATTTCCATGTTAGATTGCCCGCCTTGATTCCCGCTCTGTGGAAACCTGCGCATCGGTTGAAAACTCACTCACAAAGCGGCAACCGCCCCTGCCACAAACCATCCACTCCCTCTGCCACTGTCATCCCGAACCCACTTTATGATTTGTCATCCTGAGCGCTTTTGCGCGAAGGCTCCCCCTTTACGATCTGTCATCCTGAGCGGAGTTTGGGGCGCTTCATGCCCCAAACGCAGCCGAAGGACCTGCTTCTCGCCTTTCTTGTTTGTCATCCCGAACGCACTTTATGATTTGTCATCCTGAGCGCTTTTGCGAAGGATCTCAGTATTTCACCCCTCACCCGCACCCTCCCAACCATCCCCGAGTCATTCTGAGCGAGCCCCAGCGAGTCGAAGAATCCAGACGCTCTCCGCACCACCCATACCGCCAAAAAGCTTCCGCCACACAGCCGCCACAGCCGCATCATCGTCATCCCGTAGCCAAGCGGAAGTATCCCTCACCCCCCGCATTCGCCGCCATTAGCTTACGATTGGAGATGTGCCCGCACCCAAACGCCACTCCACGTCCCACGAGCGCTCTGACAAAGACCTGCTGCGCCGCATTGAGCGCGCCCCCGGCCATCGCGCCGGATACAAGCAGCTCATCACCGAGTTCGGTCTGGGCGGCGGCCGCGAACGCCGTCTGCTGCTGGAGCAGCTGGCCCGCCTGACCGCGCGCGGCGTGCTCACCAAGCTGGACCGCGATGTGTGGACCATCGGCGCCGCGGAAAATTCGACTGACAAACGCGCCCGCTCCGGCCCCGGCAACATTCAGCCGCGCGACCCCAGCCGCGAAAATCTCACCGCTGGCCGCCTGGACCTGCATCGCGACGGCTATGGCTTTGTCCGCCCTGACAAAGGCCAGCGCAGCGGCCAGTCCGAGCTCGACATCTTCATCCCGCCCAATGAGCTGAACGGCGCCATGCAGGGCGACCAGGTGCTGGTCGAAGTCGGCCCCCCCGGGCGCGACGGCCGCCTCTCCGGCCGCATTGCCCGCGTGATGACCCGCCGCAATCCCACCATGGTCGGCGTCTTCCACTACGCGCGCCACGACCGCGAGGACCGCAGCGGCATGCTGCTGCGCCGCGGCAACTACGTCACCCCGCTCGACGAGCGCATCACCCAGCCCATCCTGATTCCCGACGGCATGGAGATTCTGCCCGCAGGCACCGCCACGCCGCACCGCGTCCTCGGCGAAGAAGCCCTGGCGCAGGAGCAACACGGCGACTCGCTCGAAGGGCTGGCCGTGGACGTGGAGATCACCCACTGGCCCACCGTCACGCAGCCCGCCAAAGGCCGCGTGATTGAGGTGCTGGGCGATCAGAATGCCTTCGGCGTCGACGTCGAGATCATCATCCGCAAGCATCATCTGCAGCATCTCTTCCCGGAGAACGTACTGGCCGAGGCGCGCACCGAAGCGCAGCGCACCGTCTCCACTCTCACCGCGGAAGAGCTTGCCACGCGCCGCGACTTCCGCGATCTGCCCATCGTGACTATCGACGGTGAGACCGCTCGCGACTTTGACGATGCCGTGCTCGTCCGCGACCTGCCCAATGGCAATCAGCAATTGCAGGTGCACATCGCCGACGTGGCCAGCTACGTGCGCCCCGGCACCGATCTCGACCTGGAAGCGCGCCTGCGCGGCACATCTGTCTACTTTCCTGACCGCGCCATCCCTATGCTGCCGCAGGAGCTCTCAACCGACATCTGCAGCCTGCGCCCGCATGAAGACCGCCTGGTCCTGAGCTGCCTGATGGAGATTGACGCCAAGGGCGAAGTGCTCAGCTACGAGGTCTGCGAAGGCGTCATCCGCTCGGCCCAGCGCATGACCTATACGCAGGTGCAAGCCATTCTGGATAAAGACGCCGCCGCCCGCGAACAGTTCGCACCCCTGGTCGAGGGATTCGAGCGCATGGAAAAGCTCTCGCTGCTGCTGAACCACAAGCGCCGCCGCCGCGGCTCCATTGACTTTGACCTGCCTGAGCCCATCATCAACTTCGATCCGCAGGGCAACATGATGAGCATCGTGCGCTCGGAGCGCAAGTGGGCCAACCGCCTGATTGAAGAGTTCATGCTCGCGGCCAACGAGTGCGTCTCCACCTGGATTGAGCATCAGGGTGTGGCCAGCATCTTCCGCATTCACGAGCAGCCGGACCCGAAACGCATCGTCGAATTTGAAGACATGGCGGCCGGCTTCGGCTACACGCTCGGCCTCGGCTCGCTGCCGGTAAAAAAGCTTGTATTGCGCGGCGATCGCCGCCACGCGCAGGGCACCGGCCACAAGCCGCAGCAGCAGGAGATCGTGGGCGCAATTCCCGTCACACCGCGCATGTATCAAAAGCTCACGGCGAAGATTGCGGGCAAACCGGAAGAGCGCATCATCGCCTTCATGATGCTGCGCTCACTCAAGCAGGCGCGCTACAGTGAGCAGAATGAAGGCCACTTCGCCCTCGCCGCGCCCAGCTACACCCACTTCACCTCGCCCATCCGGCGCTATCCCGACCTCATCGTGCACCGCATCGTGAAAGCCCTGCTGCATGAGGGCGCGAACCCGAAGGGCGGCGCACTCTTCAGCGACGGCCCTTCGCCGTGGAGCGAGAAAAAATCTTCTGATTCATCTTCCGGTTTGTCATTCCCGCGAAGGCGGGAATCTGCTTCACCCTCTTCCTCGCCCACAAAGCGCGTAGAAGGCACCGACCCCATCCCGCAAGACGAACTGGCCGCCATCGCCGCCGAAAGCAGCCAGGCCGAACGCCGCGCCGAAGAGGCTGAGCGCGAGCTGATCGAATGGAAGAAGATTAAATTCATGCAGGACCGCGTCGGCGAAGATTTTGACGCCATGGTCCTCTCCGTCACCAAGTTCGGCTTCTTCGTCGAGCTCGACGAGCTCTTCATCGAAGGCCTGGTGCCGCTCAGCTCGCTGACCGACGATCACTACACTTTCCGCGATACTCAGCGCCAGATTTGCGGTTCGCGCACCGGGCGCTGCTACCGCATGGGCCAGCGCGTGCATGTGTTGCTGGACCGCGTGGACCGCATGCAGAAGCGCCTGCAGTTCGCCGTGCTGCCCTCGCCGGACGACCTGCCCGCCCGTAAAGGAGGCAAGCAGCGCGAGCCCAAACCCGACCGCCCGGCGCTCAGCCCCAAACGCAGCGGCAAGAAGAAAACTCGCGCCCGCAACCTGAAAGCCAAAGGCAAACGCCGCAAATAACGCAGCGCCGTCCCCCTCGCTTACAATAGAGAAGAAGCAAATTCCAGGAGATTTTCCCAATGGCACACATGGTGTTCTGCGCAAAGTACAAGGCTGAGATGGAAGGGCTGGACGAACCGCCGTTCGACTCCGACTTCGGCCAGAAGATCTACAAGACCGTCTCAACGAAGGCCTGGGGCGAGTGGGTGGAGCGCCAGAAGATGCTGCTCAACGAATACCGTCTGCAACCCTGGACGCGCGAGGCGCAGGAATTCCTGGTGGAGCAGATGAACGAGTTCTTCTACGGTGCCGGCGGCGAGCTGCCCAAGGAATACGTCGCCCCCAAACAGTAGGCCGGCGGCGGGGCGATAATCCCGGTTGCAAGGTATACTGGTAACTGTAATTACCCCGCGCCTTTCCGTAACGAGGACTGGCGCAAATGCAACAAGTCGGGACGTGGCTCAGCCTGGTAGAGCGCACCCTTGGGGTGGGTGAGGTCGCTAGTTCGAATCTAGTCGTCCCGACCATTTACTTCTGTTTTGGCCCTTTCTTAGATCACCTTGAATGGGTATCTACAGGCAGGCGTAGCGTTTAGGGCGTCCACAGAAAAGTTCGAACACTTTCTCCGCATCGAGTGTTCGGTCACTGTTTTCCGCACAGACGAGCCTCCCAATGGCCATCTTCACCTGCTGCTCTTCGATCCGCCATGTGGCGGTGTTGATGTTGTGTGTCTCTACTGGAAGGTCAGGATCGCGGCATTGGCTACAGGCACGTTGAGTGTGTAGGTACCGTTGACAGGAGTCACCGTCTCGCTCGTCGCGGTGCCCTGGATGCTGCCATCGGTGCTGGCATCGAAGGTCTGTCCGTTGATGGTGATGCCGGTTTCTCCGGTGACCGAGCCGGTGGTGTTGATCGTTCCGGTTGATGGGTTCCACCAGCCACCATAGACATTGCTGGACTTGAGTCGCGTGACTGTGGCAGTGCCGCGGCCCGGAAGCATGAGCTGAACCGTTCCTGTAGAAGACACCGCACCGTTGGTGCCATCTTCCTTGTTCAACAACAGCACGTGAAGTACTCCAGCAGTGTCCTTCGTTGCCCACGCCGAGAAACGACCGGGATTGTTGATCACCGGCGACGCGATGACGCCCGCATTGTTCTTGACCATGTAATCGAGCATCATCATCGCGTAGTACTCCGGCGCCACGTACGCCAGAGTCCAGGTGCGCGTAGTGCCCGTGGCATAGGTGAAGTCGAATGCGTTATAAGCTGCGTCTCCGGTGAGTCCCTTCGTGTAGCTCTGGTCTGTCCACAGGAAAAAGTTGATGCCGGTCACGCCGGAGGCGGCATAGCTCATTCCCATATCCATCGCCCACAGCGCCGAGCTGAAGGTATCGCTGACGCCGAACGCTCCGTGGCAGGCAATGGAGTTCATCTCACCGGCACGGATGTAGGGGATGCCGGCACTCTGCGCCGTTGCAATAGCAGAACTGAGATAGGTATTCGCCGGATAGTTGTTCTGATAGCCCGTTTGAGGCGCGAGGGATGACGGCAGCAGCAGAGCGTTCTGCGCCGGTGCCGAAGTGCAGTTCGCTCCGCCATAGTAGTGGAAGTCGAACATGCTTACATGGCTGCTGCGCTTTTGCAGATAGTCGTTCTCGCTGTAGGACAGGTCGTTGCCCGCAAAAACCGGCGCGGCAAACTTCAGCCCATTGGAGATCGGACTGAGCGCGTTCCAGAAGGTCTGCTCATCGCTCAGATACTGGGTGTAAGAGTAACTGGTCTTCGCACCACCCGCAACGTAGCCGTCAGGTTCGTTGCCAAGTTCGATGGCTTCAATACTGGCTGCGTTCAGAGCTCCACTGGTGATGTACCCTACTTCCTCCCCGGCGATGGTCGTCGTGCCGCTCACAATATTCATGCCGTTCTCTAAATCGATGCCAATGAAGTACTTGTTCCCCTTGTCCAGATAGAGCTGGTTGAGCACCGGAAGCGCGTTGTAAAGCGTAGTGGGGCCGGGGCCGTCGCCATCCATGCGTAGCACCATCGGTGTGCCCGTGATGCTCTGTAAATTGTCGATCAGCTTCTCGTAGATCGGGTTCATCGTAATCGTGCCGCCATAGGTCGGCATGTAGCCGATCATCTTCTGCACGTCGCTGGTATTTTGCGAGAGGCCGACAAAATCTCCAGGCACGGTAATGGCCGGGGTCGCGTACGAATTCACCGTGACCTGCGCAATGACATTCGACGAAATCGCCGTGTTGGTCAGCGCATAACTTACGCTGCCGCTGACTCCCGTAGCCGACGCCGTGACCGAGTAGGTACCAAGCGCATTGTTTGCCACAGCCGTTACTGACGCCAAGCCGGTGCTGTCAGTATTGCTCGACGCCGCTCCTCCCGTACCCCATATAACAGCGGATGCCGTGCTGCCGGGCGGAGTAAACGTAACCGGCACGCCTGAAACCGGGTTGCCGTAAGCATCCTTCACCAGCGCCACCAGCGGTTGTGCAAACGTCGTATTCAACTGCGTGCTTTGCAGCGACCCGCTATTCAGCGAGATCGTATTCGGCACACCTGCGGTATTCGACAGCATGAAGCTCTGCGTGGGTACGCCGATCGCCGATGCGGTGACAACGTATGCGCCAGCTACCGTATTGGCCGTTGCCGTGACCGAGGCTATGCCGCTCGTATTCGTGACGGCGGTTGCGGCAGAGAGTGTCGCACCTGCACCACTCGACGGTGCGCTGAAGGTAACGCTCAACCCCGGAACCGGATTACCACCCGCATCGGTTATCAACACCCCGAGCGCCGTGCTGAATGCTGCATTGACCTGCGCTGATTGCGGACTTCCTCCACTGATCGAACTCGACGTCGCGCCTCCGGGCCTGAGACCGACCTGATGGTTTTTGATGGCATACGCGATGGGTGTGACCGCCGGGACAGCAGCACCAACCAGCTCAGTCACTGTTGCGGAAGCGGAGGTAATGTAGCTGGTGAGCCAAACATTGCCGGAGAGGTCAATGGCAATGCCACGCTGGGTATTGACTCCGTGTGCGTTATAGCCAACAGAGTTGGAGATGAGCGTGCCGCTGGAGTTGAAGACACAGACGCCATAGTTGGTTCCACTGATGACGTTCTCATTCGTGACCCAGGCATTTCCGTTCCCATCGAAGGCGATGAAGCCGGGTTTCTGCAGACAGGAGTTTGTGATCTTCGTGAAGGTGCTGTTGGTTTTGTTATAGACGGTGAGGAAGAAGGAACTGGAGGGCTCATTTGCTACCCATAACTGGCTGCTGCCATCGATCGCTACGCCGTAGGGAGTGGAAAAGCCGGTTGTGGCTGCGGCGATGGTTGTGCCTACAGCCGCCGGTGTGGGACCGGTGAACGGGACAAGAGGCCCGGCCGTAGCCGTGATATACCCATTGTGGTTGGCATCGATGGCAAGACCCGCGCCGCCGGAAGTGCCACTCCCGGTATACACCTGCGTGAGATTTGCACCGCTGCTCGCCGTCGGAGATGTATAGGCGAGCGTGGCCCCGGACGTCAGGCCGAAGACCTCTCCGGATGGATCGACAGCCACACTATATTGGTTCGTTGCACCCGAAATATAGTTGAAGTAGCCATCGACGCCGACGCCACCGGTGGCACGGAACATGTAGTAGTTGGACGTTCCACTCGCGGCAGTCGTTCCTGTGCCGCTAAAGTTGCCGAACCATGCCTTGCCGTTAAGATCAATAGCAACCTGTCTGGTTCCATTCGACACAATCGTCGAATAGGCGCTGGGCCCGGTGTAGAAGCCGATCACACCGCCAGCCACTCCAGCCGTGCCGCCGACCGTGCCGGTCCCACCGTTGAGCATGACCACACCGCCGGGGCTGCTTGCATTCGATAACCAGATGTCACCATTGGCATCGACGGCTGCCGATGAGTTGTAGTTGATGCCTGTGCCCGCGTATTGGATGGCGAGCGTCCAGTCAGTCGGCGCGCCCGACAATGCAGGACTGAATGGCTGGTACGGTGTCTGCAGCACCAGAAGATTGGAGACCTGTGAGCCCGAAGCATTCGTGCTGGTCGGATTCAGCGACATATACACAGCCGCCTGGAAGATATTGACCGGGGCTGTGGCCGGTGTCGACGTGAGCGGAGCATAGGCCGGAGTCACATACGAAAAAAGATTGGAACAGACTGCGCTGCCATTGGTCGTCTGATTGACGCAGTCAGCAAGGATGTTCGCAATTGTGTTCAGCTTCTGCTGATCGGTCGAATACAGCGAGTAATTCGTACCGGACGCCGCCGTGGTTGGCGTCGCGAATCCGGTAGAAACATTGGCCAGGTTATGCGCGGTTGCAAATGCGTTGATCAGGCCAATTGTGTTCACGGCTGGAGCGCCAATTGAGTCTGCCGTGGTGCCGAAGCCGCCGTAGAACTGCCCCAGAGCAAAGGCCGCCGCGGCCGTCGTTACCTCATTCACACTAATGAAAGTACTGCCACTGAGGTTCCCGCAAGCTCCAAGCGCCGCCACCAGTTGAATTGCATTATTGCTGAAGCTCGTCGCCTGCCCGGAGGGATCGCCACCGCTCGCAGTCAGATAAACCTGGGTGGTTGACGTGGGGCAAGAGTAGTCGTTCGTGATGCTGAACGTTCCATCGGCAGCGGTATAAACCGAACTGGTAAGCAGATTCGCTGCGCCCGCTCCATAGGTGCCCGTAGTGCCGGACGCATACAAGCCGATCAGCGCATGGTAAATCGGCTGCTGTCCACCTTTGACTATTCCCTGTAGTCCAATGCTGCTTACCATTGCACGGTCAGGCGTCGCGGAAGACACCGGGGCTGCACAACCCAATCCAAATACAAGTAGGGCCATAACAGACAGTTGCATCATTCGTGCGGTGACAGATGCGAAGCGAAGTGCGGTCATAGTGTGTCTTTCAGAATTCATCCTGGATCTCATCTGTCACCCGCTAAAAAGCAGAACATCTTGCTGGTTTGCAATCTATAAAAAGGGACAGAGGGACAATGATTCATCCCTCTGTCCAGGGTGAAAACTGTGCAAAGCAGAATATTCCATGGCGAGTAATCAGCATGAGGAGCTTCCACTCTTCCGTCTTTCGACGATCTGCAACTACTTCTTACGCGTGTCGAAGTAATCAATAAGGCTGTAGGCATTCAGATTGACTTGCTTCTGACGATCCAGTAGCTGCTGCCATATTCGATATTTCGAATCGACGATTCCCTTGTTCCCATCGATATTTGAATCGTCCCACTTGTTCGCGGTATCCGTTGGGTCATTATCCTGATAACGAAAGAACTGCCATCCAACATTGCCCTTGTTTTCCAGTAGCTGCAGAGTAACGTTCTGATATGCCGCACCGCGGTCCGCCTGGGTATGCACTAACCAGCCAGCGCCTGTGACGTTGGCCATACCGGAGTCAACCGCCTTTGTATAAAACTCGGTAATGAGAAATGGCTTTTTTGCAGCAGCTTCCCACATCACCATCGCATCAGACGGAGGAGTCCAGTGGGTGTAGAAGTTGACTGAGATCACATCACAATATTTCCCGGCAGCCTCAAAGAGCTCGGGCAGGCGATACTCCGGCTCAGTAAAACGCGAGCCAAGCACCATGTGATTAGGGTCGTGCTTCCGCAAGGCTGACGAGGTGATGCGGAAATAAAGATCAGCTTCATATCCCAGGAACTCCGCACGCAATTTGTCATTCGACAAGACAGCATGGTGTGCATCCATCCACGCCTTAGCCGCCTTATAGCCTGGATCATCCTTGGGCATTGCAAGGTATGTATCGAGATTACTGCGCTGGAATGGAAGTTCGTTATCGATGAAGTAGCCGTAAAGGTTTGCATCATCTTTATATTTTTCGACGTTCTTCGCCATCACATCGACTACATCGGCAAATTCAGGGTCGAAGACCGGAATTGCACCGCGCATCCATCCCCCGGGATAGCCGGTGTTTTTGTACTTGCGGTTCTTGGCAGCATATTCATACGTGAAGTTAAGAATCACGGTGTAGGAAAGCGGGCGCACGGACTGATACGGCGAGTTATGGAGATCTGCAATATTGCCCCACGCGCCTAACGAGTTAAATCCACTCCGAACCAGCAGAGCATGGGTAAACTTCATCCAGCCCGCTTCATCCCCAAAGGTCTCTTTAAGCACCTTTTGCTCGTTCGGCGATGGCCCCGGCGTCACGCCTGCAACAGCGATATTGGTATATGCATGGCCTTCTGGATCGATATTCCACCAGCGGCCACCTATTTTGGCGACGTGATAGAAGCCGGTTGCTTTCTCAGTAATGTCCAGGCGGCCACCATATTTATCCTGCTTGATCGCAACAGGTTTGTAGCCCTTCAACTGTTCAATCACCCGCGTAGCATATGGTTCCCACTGGTACTCGCCACGTCGTGCCTGTTCATTCTGCCATGGTGTCACCTCAACATACAGGTCCCATTCCTTGCTCCCGTTATAGAAGCTGGGCAGCGCATCTGTAGAAATTGTCGTCGTGCTCTTCTCAGAAGCAGGCTGTGCATGTTGAGCCGCGCAACTCAAAGAAACGGCTAACGCTCCCAGCAAAATAACGCCTGCGAGACGGTTGAGCATACGCGCCTTACCAGCCACCGGCAGATCATTCTTCCGGTGCCCGACTGTATGTGTTGCATCAGCATTAGACTCAAACGAAATACTTGCCGCGCTGTATGCGGGAAGCTTCACTTCGAGTGTTCGCTGCGTACTCTGGATAGTCTCGGTCGAAGACGGCTTCCAGCATCCATCGCTCGTCACTGAAGAACCTCCGAGTTCAACGCCTGAAGCCGCATCAATAAATGGGGCGCGCAGGCGCATAACCGAGGCATTTCTAGTCCGCTTTGGATCGCCTGCAGGCATCTGAATGGAAAGGGTTGTTGGCTTGCTGTCTTTATTGAAGGCGAGCACGACGATCTCTGATTGTTTCTGCATTGCATAGGCTGTCAGGTTTATTCCGCCTGTATCGAGATCGGACTGCATCATCGTTGACCCCGCGAGTACGCGTGCCATTAGCATTCCGTAGTAGACTGGGCGGGCATTGAAGCCACTCTTCTGCGATCCTGCAATCGGAGTGTAGAGGCCGTTCCCGCCTCCGTGCAGATTCATGCCCGTCACGCCAGCGGATGCAATCTGAGCCAGAAGGTCACCTACCCACAGCGAAGAAGCAAACGTGTCGCTCACGCCCTTTTTTCCCGCGTTATAGCAACTATTGCTCTCCGTAATGCGGAAGGGGAGACCCGCTGTGCGGGAAAAGCCGATCGCGCTTTGCACCTCTTTATTGAACTGCGTCTGCTGCGTCAACAGATAGTCAATCGTCATACGCGGATCAGTCGGGGGGCCCTCCGCGTAATAGTGAGAGGTCAGCAGTGGAGCCTTGCCTTTCGTATCATTGGCAAAATCTGCTATCCACTCAGTGCGATAGGATGTATCCGGTCCAGCAAAGGAAGCGTTGGGAACACGCGCTCGAACGGCCTCTTCAAATTCCTTCCACCGGGCCATGTACTCCGCATACTGCCAATGATCTTTCGGATTATCATTATGCGTAAACAAATCAGGCTCGTTCCCAAACTGAAAGGCAAGCAAGCGAGGCCCGCAGATCTTGGCCACAAACGCAGCTTCATCTGCAACAGCGCTTGCTGTTCCCTGCTCGAGGTTTAGACCGTAGATGAGCTTCCAGTTTGTAGCTTGTAAAAACTCATTGAGATTGCGAATCGCACGCGGCGTAACGGTAAAGGCGTGGGTACTTCCGTTGCCTGCATCGGGGCTTTCGCTCTCCGTGCTATCGACGTAATTAGCAGGGGGATCGACAGGGCTCCATGAGACGAATTCGCGCATATTGCCACCAAGACGAAGTACCCCGGTTGCGCCGAGTGTCCGCAGAAAAGATACTAGATTTACATTTGCAGCACTGAAATAGCCCGGATGCGCCAACTGCGACGACTCGTAACTAAGCCCCATGAAGTCTTCCGGAACCTGTGCAATCGTCTTGTCGAGATTCAGCGTGAGACGAGAATTTCTGGTTGTTGCCCAGGATGGTGTTGCAAGCGCTAGCGCAGCGCTTGCAGTAGCAGCAGAGAGAAACTGGCGGCGATTTACAGTTGACATATTTCAATCCATTCATTCACAACAAGGGTTTATCTCTACAGCTTGTATCGAACTTCAAAGTTCCAGACATCCTCAGTAAGAGACTGAAGTCCGATCGATCAAGAACCAGTGGGCAAGCATTATCTCGTGAGTTTCAGCAAAACGGCGCCGTGCCCTGGAATCGCCATGACATCTGTGTCCT